>ULWZ01006836.1_pt1 | contig 12712 bp, 11 predicted proteins | sample 1960811 | NCBI WGS metagenome assembly ULWZ01 (sample SAMEA4835825, study PRJEB28245) | human gut metagenome | biome: gut microbiome; material: fecal sample | place: Denmark | collected 2008 | reverse complement strand
CATCGGCGGCTCCTATGAGCCTATCTCGCTTGCAAGAGGCCTGCTCTATTTCGCAGCCTGCCTGCCCATCGCCATTGTCGGCTACTTCTCGGCAATAGCTCAGGGCAAAGCCGCAGCGGCGGGCGTCAGCATCGTTGCCAAGAAGCCCGACCAGAGCGGTAAGGCGATTACTCTCGCCGTCATGGTCGAGACCTACGCCGTGCTTGCCCTGCTTGTTTCCCTGCTTTCAATCATAAGCGTTTCCGGCCTTGATGTTTGATTAAGCGAGAGGATGAACTCCCGATGACAGGTTTAGAAAAAATTATTTCAAAAATAAACTCCGACGGGAAAGCAAGATGCGATTCCGCCGAGGCCGCAGCGGCAGCCGAGTGCGATAAGATAATCGCCGCTGCCCGTGAGGACGGCCAAAAGAATGCCGACGCAATTATCGCCCCCGCCGAAAAGGAGAGCGAGCAGATAATCGCCGTTGCGAAATCCGGCATCACTCAGCAGGAGAGGCAGACGCTGCTCGCCGCAAAGGTCGAGGCGGTCAACGAGACTCTCAATAAGCTGCTCGCGGCCGTTAAAGCTCTGCCCGAGGATCAATACTTTGCCTCGGTCATCAAGCTCGCCTCCGAGAGCGCCATGAAGGGCGAATGCACCGCATACCTCGGCTCGGCGGATCTTGCAAGGCTGCCCGCCGATTTTGAGGCGCGTCTTTGCTCCGCTCTGAGCGCAAAAGGCTCGACCTGCACCCTTTCAAAGGAAGCGGCCCGCATTGAGAGCGGCATCATGCTCGTCTACGGCGATATCGAGGTCAACTGCACCTTTGAGGCCGTTATCGAGTCAAGCGCCGAGGAGCTGAAGGCTCAGATCGGCGAAATGATATTTTAGGCGGTGAAGAATATGCACGAAACCGAATACGCCTACGCCGTGGCGAGGATACGAGCCAACGAAACGAAGCTGCTCACACGAGCCGATATTGATCAGCTCATTGAGGCGGAGAGCTATGAGGCGGCAGTCAGACTGCTTGCCGACAAGGGCTTTGCCGTCCCCGAAAAAGGCGAGAGCTTCGACATTGCGGAGAAGGATCTGAGCGGCGCATGGGAGCTGATCGAAGAATGCGCCCCCGACGCCGAGCTGCTTGAGGCGCTCGTCATTGCAAACGACTTCACCAATCTCAAGGCAGCGGTGAAATGCGTTTTCTCCGACCTTGACCCCGCCGCATACTACATTTATCCCTGCGTTACCGACACGGCCGTTATAACCGAAGCTATCAAGAACAACGACCTTGAGCTGCTGCCCGAATATCTGCGCCCGTGCGCCGAGAAGGCTATGACGGCGGTATCCAAGCTCTCGAGCGGTCAGCTTGCGGAAACTGCGATAGACAAAGCCTCGCTTGAGGCTCGCCGCAGCTTCGCCGCAAAGGCGGGCAGCCCCCTGCTTGAGGGCATAGCCGACCTGCTTGCGGTCGCCGCAAATATCAAGCTCGCTCTGCGCTGCGCCAAGATGAACAAGAGCGCGGACTTCGCCCTTGACGCCGCCTGCGAGAGCAGCCTCGACTTCGAGGAGCTGCTGAGCCACTGCTCAACACCCGAGAAAGCCGCCGAATATATCGCGGCGACGGATTACGGCTTCCTTGCCGAGAGCCTCGGCGAGAGCTTCACGGCGTTTGAGAAGCAGTGCGACAACGAGATAGTCTCAAGGCTTGAGAACGCTAAATACGCGACCTTCGGCCCCGACCCGCTGATAGCTTATTACTACGCAAAGCAGGCGGAGGCAAAAAACGTCAGAATAATCCTCTCCGCCAAGGCAAGCGGAGTCCCCGCAGAGATAATTTCAGAGAGAGTGAGGGATATATATGTATAAGATAGCCGCCATGGGCGATAAAGACAGCATCTATGGCTTCGCCTCGCTCGGCATCAGTATATTTCCCGTCACCGACCCCGCCGAGGGCGCTCACACTCTGAGGAAGCTCGCCGACAACGGCTACGGGGTAATATATATAACGGAGCAGCTCGCCGAGGGGATGCTCGAGGAGATCGAGCGTTACGCCTCAAGGCCGCTGCCCGCCATAGTTCCCGTGCCCGGTGTCAGGGGCAATACGGGGCTCGGGCTTGACAGCGTCAGCAAATTCGTCGAGAAGGCCGTCGGCTCCGATATACTGTCATAAACTAATGAAAGGCGTGGCACACAAGAAATATGAGTAAAGGTGTTATAACTAAGATCTCCGGTCCGCTCGTCGTTGCCTCCGGCATGAGAGACGCCAATATGTTTGACGTCGTGCGTGTCAGCGACAGCCGTCTGATCGGTGAAATAATAGAAATGCACGGCGACCGAGCCTCGATCCAGGTCTATGAAGAGACCTCGGGCATAGGCACGGGCGAGCCCGTCGAATCCACTAACGAGCCGCTGAGCGTTGAGCTCGGCCCCGGCCTCATCAAGGGCATATTCGACGGTATCCAGCGCCCGCTGAACGTCATACGCGACCTCGTGGGCAACAGCCTGACGAGGGGTATAGAGGTTCCCGCCCTGAGCAGAGACGCCCGCTGGCACTTTGTTCCCACCGTCAAGGCGGGCGACAGGGTCAAGGGCGGCGACGTGCTCGGCACGGTCAAGGAGACCGATATAGTCAACCACAAAATAATGGTTCCCCCTGCCGTCTCCGGCACGGTCAAGAGCATAAGCGAGGGGGATTTCACCGTCACCGACCCCGTAGGCATTATCACCAAGGATAACGGTGAAGATTACACATTCACCCTCATGCAGAAGTGGCCTGTCAGAAAGGGCAGACCCTATGCAAAGAAGCTCTCGCCCGACGTGCCCCTTGTAACGGGCCAGAGAGTTATCGACGCACTCTTCCCGATAGCCAAGGGCGGCGTTGCGGCGATTCCCGGCCCGTTCGGCAGCGGCAAGACCGTCACCCAGCATCAGCTTGCAAAATGGGCTGAGGCGGATATCGTCGTCTACATCGGCTGCGGCGAACGCGGCAACGAGATGACCGACGTTCTTAACGAATTCCCCGAGCTTATCGACCCGCACACAGGCAAATCGCTCATGGAGCGCACGGTGCTGATAGCCAACACCTCAGATATGCCCGTTGCAGCCCGTGAGGCTTCGATATACACCGGCATCACGATAGCCGAATACTTCCGCGACATGGGCTACTCCGTCGCTCTTATGGCGGACTCCACCTCGCGTTGGGCGGAGGCTCTGCGTGAAATGTCCGGCAGGCTTGAAGAGATGCCCGGCGAGGAGGGCTACCCCGCTTACCTCGGCAGCCGCCTTGCACAGTTCTACGAGAGAGCCGGTCGAGTTATTTCGCTCGGCACAAACGGCAGAGAGGGCGCTCTCTCCGTTATCGGTGCGGTTTCGCCCCCCGGCGGCGACATCTCGGAGCCCGTTTCGCAGGCGACCCTTCGTATAGTCAAGGTCTTCTGGGGTCTTGACTCGGCTCTCGCCTACAAGCGTCACTTCCCCGCCATCAACTGGCTCACCAGCTACTCGCTCTACGCCGATTCGCTCGGCAAATGGTTCAACGCAAACGTCAGCGACGAATGGATGACCCTCAGAGGCAGGCTCATGAGCCTCCTTTCGGACGAAGCCGCCCTTGACGAGATAGTCAAGCTCGTCGGTATGGACGCGCTCTCCGCCCCCGACAGGCTCAAGATGGAGGCTGCCCGCTCAATCAGAGAGGACTTCCTGCATCAGCTCGCGTTCCACGAGGTGGACACCTATTCATCGCTCAAAAAGCAATATTATATGATGAAGCTCGTCACCGAATTCTATGACGAATCGCTCGACGCACTCGGCAAGGGCGCGTATATCGAGGATATCGTCAAGCTGCCCGTCAGAGAGTCGATAGGCAGATTCAAGTATATCCATGAGGATAATATCGACGACGAATACGCAGCCGTATCGGCCGCCCTTAAAAAGCAGCTCAAGAACGCTGTGGACAGCAAGGAGGAATTCTGATGCCCAAGGAATACAGAACGATACAAGAGGTCGCAGGCCCCCTTATGCTCGTGCGTGAGGTCGAGGGCGTCGCATATAACGAGCTCGGCGAGATAGAGCTTGCAAACGGCGAAAAAAGGCGTTGCAGAGTCCTTGAAGTCGACGGCACGAACGCCCTTGTACAGCTCTTTGAGAGCTCGACCGGCATCAACCTCGCCGAGAGCAAGGTGCGCTTCCTCGGCAGGCAGATGGAGCTGGGGCTTTCGCTCGACATGCTCGGCAGAGTTTTCGACGGCCTCGGCAGACCAATTGACGGCGGCCCCGAGATAATCCCCGAGAAACGCGCGGATGTCAACGGCGTGCCGATGAACCCCGCCGCAAGAAGTTATCCGCAGGAATTCATCCAGACCGGCGTGTCCGCTATCGACGGCCTTAACACCCTCGTCAGAGGTCAGAAGCTGCCGATATTCTCAATGTCCGGTCTGCCCCACGCCAACCTTGCCGCTCAGATAGCAAGGCAGGCAAAGGTCAGGGGCACCGACGAGCAATTCGCCGTTGTCTTTGCCGCAATGGGCATCACCTTCGAGGAATCCGACTACTTCGTCCAGAGCTTCCGCAGCACGGGCGCTCTCGACAGGACGGTCATGTTCTCAAACCTCGCAAACGACCCCGCGATCGAGAGAATAGCTACCCCCAAGATGGCACTCACCGCCGCAGAGTACCTTGCTTTTGACAAGGGTATGCACGTGCTCGTCATCCTGACCGATATCACCAACTACGCAGACGCCCTGCGTGAAGTCTCCGCCGCAAGGAAAGAAGTGCCCGGCAGGCGCGGCTACCCCGGCTATATGTATACCGACCTCGCCTCTATCTATGAGAGAGCGGGCAGGCAGAGAGGCAAGCAGGGCAGCATTACGATGATACCCATACTCACCATGCCCGAGGACGACAAGACCCACCCCATCCCCGACCTTACGGGCTACATCACCGAGGGTCAGATAATCCTCAGCCGTGAGCTTTTCCGCAAGGGCATCAACCCGCCCATCGACGTGCTCCCCTCCCTCTCCCGACTCAAGGACAAGGGCATCGGCGAGGGCAAGACCAGAGCCGACCACTCCAACACGATGAACCAGCTCTTCTCCGCCTACGCCAGAGGCAAGGACGCCAAGGAGCTGATGGTCATCCTCGGCGAGGCAGCTCTGACGGATATCGACAAGCTCTATGCAAAATTCGCCGACGAATTCGAGAAGGTCTATGTCTCCCAGGGCTTCGACACCAACAGGAGCATTGAAGAGACCCTCGACATCGGCTGGAAGCTGCTCTCCATCCTGCCCAGGAGCGAGCTCAAGCGTATCAGCGACGAGCTGCTCGACAAATACTACGGCAAGGTATGAGCCGCCGCGGTTTTGTGAAAGGAGTGACAGCACTTGGCAATTCTTAACGTCAACCCCACGAGAATGGAGCTGACAAACCTCAAGCGCAAGCTCGTCACCGCCCGCCGAGGCCACAAGCTGCTCAAGGATAAGCGGGATGAGCTGATGCGCCGCTTCCTCGATCTTGTTCGTGAGAATAAAAAGCTCCGTATCGAGGTGGAGGAGGGCATAAAGCAGGCGAACGCCGCAATGTCGGTCGCCCGCTGCGTGATGAGCGACAAGGCGCTCGACGTGGCGCTCATGCTGCCCACTCAGGAGATGAGCCTTGAGGTGGGCGAGAAAAACGTGATGAGCGTTATGATCCCCGTCTTTGACGTGCGTTTCAAGACTGCGGACGAAAATGACATCTATTCCTACGGCTTTGCCGAGACCTCGGGCGACCTCGACACGGCGGTAAAGGCGCTGTCGGATATAATGCCGAAGATGATACGCCTCGCCGAGATCGAGAAATCCTGCCGCCTGATGGCGGACGAGATCGAGAAGACCCGCCGCAGGGTCAACGCCCTTGAGCATGTGATGATCCCGCAATATGAGGAGACCATCAAATATATCTCGATGAAGCTCGACGAAAATGAAAGAAGCACCACGACCAGACTTATGAAAGTCAAGGACATGATGCTCGAGCAGGCTCACCACTACTCGTGATTTTCAGACATTTTTTGCTCATTAAATATATTAATTTATCTTAATATGTGTTGACAAAATCCTCTGAATCCCTTATAATTATGTCGCCGGTAGGTTCAGCGGGGCAACTATGCCCCGCCGCATCCGCCGTTAATGCCGGTGTGGCGAAATCGGCAGACGCAAGGGACTTAAAATCCCTCGGTGGCAACACCGTACCGGTTCAAGTCCGGTCACCGGCACCAGAATGCCTTTGCTTGCGCGATCAAGGGCATTAATTAATGAATAATGAACGGTATAATGGATATAGATACTCTTTATCGAATTTGCAAGAGACGACAATTGCGGTATCTGTGTTCAAAGTATTGTTCATTGTTCATTTTTTATACTCTAAAATAAAAAACAGGGGAGCTGCGGCCGTTGCGGGCTTGCAGCTCCCTTATTGATTATACAGCTTATTCTGCGGCTTCGGGCGCGGCCTCGGGATGAGGCTCAGCCTCGGCGGGCTGCTGCTCGCCTTTCATAATAGCCTCGAACTCCTTGCCGTCGATCTTCTCCTCTTTAAGAAGAGCCTGCGCGACTGCGTGGAGCTTGTCGATATGCTCGCTGAGTATTTCCTTAGTCCTGGAATAAGCGTCCTTAACTATGCGCTCGATCTCCTCGTCAATCTGAGAAGCGACGCTCTCGGAATAATTCCTGACGTGGTTGAAGTCCTTGCCGAGGAAGACCTCGTTGCTCTGATCGCCGAAAGCGATGGGGCCGAGCTTGTCGCTCATGCCGTATTTCGTGACCATGCTGCGGGCTATCTCGGTCGCTCTCTCGATATCGTTTGACGCGCCTGTGGAGACGTCGCCGATAACGAGCGCCTCGGCAACTCTGCCGCCGAGCAAGCCTACAAGGCTGTCAAGCATCTCATTCTTTGAGGTATAGTTCTTATCCTCGGTGGGTCTGTGGAGCGTGTAGCCGCCCGCCATACCCCTTGGAATGATGGATATCTGATGCACGGGATCGACGTGGTCGAGGTAGAAGTTCGACACGGCGTGACCCGCCTCGTGATAAGCGGTCAGGCGCTTCGCCTTCTCGTTCATCTTATGCGACTTCTTCTCTGAGCCGACCTCGACTTTCAGCGCCGCCTCATCTATCTCAGCCATGGTTATGGCCTTCTTGCCCGTGCGGGCCGCGAGGAGGGCGGCTTCGTTGAGCAGATTCTCAAGATCGGCGCCCGTGAAGCCTACGGTGGCGTGGGCGATGCTCTCGAAGTCAACGTCCGGGGCGATGGGCTTACCCTTGGCGTGAACCTTGAGGATAGCAACCCTGCCCTTGGTGTCGGGATAATTAACCGTGACCTGACGGTCGAAACGGCCGGGTCTTAGCAGCGCCGGGTCAAGGATGTCGGGGCGGTTGGTGGCGGCGATGACTATAACGCCCTCATTCGCGCCGAAGCCGTCCATCTCAACGAGCAGCTGGTTGAGCGTTTGCTCGCGCTCATCGTGACCGCCGCCCATGCCTGCGCCTCTGTGACGGCCGACGGCGTCTATTTCATCAATGAATATTATCGAGGGGGAATTCTTCTTTGCCTGGTCAAAAAGGTCGCGCACTCTCGATGCGCCGACGCCGACATACATCTCAACGAAGTCGGAGCCTGAGATCGAGAAGAACGGCACGTTTGCCTCGCCCGCGACGGCTCTTGCAAGCAGAGTTTTACCCGTACCCGGAGGGCCTACGAGCAGCACGCCCTTGGGTATCCTTGCGCCGAGTGCGTCAAAGCGTGCGGGATTCTTGAGGAACTCGACTATCTCCGCCAGCTCCTCCTTCTCCTCATCTGCGCCCGCCACATCGTCAAAGGTGGTCTTGCGCTTCTCATCCTTGACCTGCTTGACTCTCGCCTTACCGAAGCTCATGGTTCGGTTGGTCTCGTTGGTCATGGTCTGATTCATTCGGCGGAACATGAAGAAGGTCAGCCCGCCCATCGCCGCAAGCAACAGCAACGTCGGCACGATATTATATATCCACTGCCCCGTAGAGCCTGTGATATAGCCCGCCTTTATCATTGAATCGGGGTGCTCACGGTTATACTTGATAACGCCCTCGTGGATATCCTCCACAAAGAGGTTGACGCTCGGCACGGTGAAGGTCTTCTCGGTATCGTCGCCGACGGTCTTATAGACCAGTGCGCCGCTGCTCAGGTTGAGCTTATACTCCGTGACCTTGCCCTCGTCAAAGAGCGCGACAAGCTGATAATACTCGAGCTTATCCCTCGACTGGGCGCTGATATAGTAGGAGAGCCCCGCAAGGAGCATAGCCGGTATCAGCAGATACGGCAGCAGCACGAGCAGCCTGCGCTTTGCATTCTTATTGTTCTTATTATTAGCCAATTGGAATTATCACTCCTTTAAGTAGCTTTCCACTCCGTGGGTCAATTATTATAGATCTCCTCCTTGAGGACGCCGATATAAGGAAGATTTCTGTATTTTTCATCATAATCAAGGCCGTAGCCGACCACGAATTCATCGGGCACCTCAGTGCCTGAGTAATCCGCCATCAGATCGACTACTCTGCGCTCGGGTTTGTCGAGCAGGGTGCAGATCTTAATGCTCCTGGGATTTCTGCCCTCAAGCAGACCTTTGACATAGCTGAGAGTCTTGCCCGAGTCAAGGATATCCTCGACGATAAGCACATCGTAGCCCTCAAGATTGATGTCAAGATCCTTGACTATCTTGACGGCGCCGGTGTTTGAAGTCTTTGCGCCGTAAGCGGAGGTGCACATGAAGTCTATCTTACAGGGCACGGTGATGCTCCTCATCAGATCCGCCATAAAGATAACAGAGCCTTTAAGAATGCTGACCATAAGCAGGTTTTTATCCTTGTAATCCTCGCTTATCTGTTTGCCGAGGCGCTCGACTATGGCGTAAAGCTCCTCTTCGCTGTAATAGACCTTCTCGATATCGTTGATAATATTCATGGTTGCCGTTCCTTCCTTTCATTTGACCCCATATTCATCTTTTTATCGTAACGAGCAGGATATTCTCCGTCCCGTCTGTAACGCAAACTCTTGAATCGCAGCCTATGCCCTCCGCAAAAAGGACTCCGCCGCCGTCGGCAAGCACGATCCTGCCGTTTCTCTCCTCGGGCGGTATCGCAAGCTCGTTGAAGAGCTTTTTGAGCGATTTGGTGCAGCCCCGAGCCTTGAGGCTCAGCCTGTCGCCCGCACGCCTTCCTCTTAAAATCGGCTTTCCTTGTATTTTATCATAATCGAGCCGATATTCCAAGACCTGTTTGGAAAGGTTTTGTAAATTATTTGTTTCACGCCTGTGAATTATGCGCGCCGTGACCCGAGCGCCGCCAAAGGTAAATTCGCCCTCGGCAAGCTCAAGCTCCGGCAGCTCCGGCAGCTCCTCGGCGGGGAATTCTATCAGCCCGTGCCTCACACGCACGGTAACGCCGCCGTTTATCTGAGCGCTGCCGCCCGTTTTGAGCAGCGAGAGCAGCCTCTCGACCGCCTCACGCTCCGGAGTGACGCCCGTATTCTCCTCGAGGGTCATCGCAAGCGCCCTGCGGGCAAGCGACGGATGAGCCTCGGCAAGCACTTGAGCCGAGCAGCCGCCGTCACGCCGAGCGGATTCGAGCAGCGAACGAGCCGTTTGAGTGAGCAGCTCTTCATCCTGGGCAAGCAGCTCCATACAGCCGCCCGCCGAGCGCTCAAACGCAGGATTCACGGATTTTAGCTGCGGGATGACCGTATGCCTTATCCTGTTGCGTGAGTATTTTATATCCGAATTCGTAGCGTCGGTCACAAATTCAATTGAATTCTCTTTGCAAAACCGCAGAATCTCATCCTTGGTGCAGTCGATTATCGGTCTGATTATCCTGCCTCTTACCGCGGGAATGGAGCAAAGCCCTCTGAGGGCGCTGCCCCTTGCAAAATTAAAGAGGAAGGTCTCGACCTTATCGCTCAGGTTATGCGCCGTGGCGATGACGGCGTCCTCGCCGAGTGAGTCAAAAAAGGCGTATCTTACCCGTCTACCCGCTTCCTCAAGCCCCTCGCCGTTTTTCTTAGCCTCGGCGGCGACGTCGGCTCGCAGCACATGGAGCTTTATCCCCTGCTTCTCGCAGAAATCACGCACGAACCGCTCGTCGCTATCCGCCTGCTCGCCGCGCAGGCAATGATTGACGTGAGCCGCCTCGAGAGTGAAAGAATAACGCTCCCTGAGCATCAGCAGCGCAGTAAGCATAGCCATTGAATCGCTGCCGCCGGAGAGGGCCGCAATAACCCTCCCGTCCTCGGGAAGCATTTGATATTTCTCAACGGTACGGATAACCTTATCTATCATCGTAATTCTTCTCCAGAGGCAGGAACAGCGTATGCTCGCCGTCCCATGCGAATTCGACTGTGCCTGTTTCGCCGTGTCGGTTTTTGACCACGAGCACCTGCACCTTATTCACGCCATCCTGATCCTCGGGGATGTCGGCGGGCTCGTCATTCTCGCCCTTATAATAATCGGGGCGGTAGAGCATCATAACGATATCGGCATCCTGCTCGATAGAGCCTGATTCGCGCAGGTCGGCAAGCTGAGGCTTATGGGACTTGCCCCTGGCCTCGGTGCCTCTCGAGAGCTGGGCGCAGCAGACAACGGGGATGCTCAGATCCTTTGCCATCATCTTGAGGTTACGGGTTATCTCGCTGACCTCATTGACCCTGTTCTCCGCCCTCGTGCTGCCTTTGATAAGGCCGAGGTAGTCGATTATAACGCATTCAACGCCGCCGAGCCGCCTTATCTTAGCCTTCATCTCGGGCACGGTGATGCTCGAGGTGTCGTCAAAATAAAGCTCGCAGTCATTGAGTGCGCAGGTCGCCGTGCCGAGCCTTATCCACTCGTCCTTGGAGATATTGCCGTTCCTCATCTTCATGCTGGAGACCCTCGCTTCGGTGCCGAGCACTCTCATCGCAAGCTGCTCCTTGGTCATCTCGAGCGAGAAGAAAAGCACCTTGCGCTTGCCTATAGCGGCGACATTCCTTGCGATGTTCAGCGCAAAGGAGGTCTTGCCCATTGCCGGTCTTGCGCCGACGATTATCAGGTCGGAGCGGTTGAGACCGGTGAGCACCTTATCGAGATCGCTGAAGCCGGTGGTGTAGCCCTTGTAAAGCTCCTTATCCTCGCCGGTTATCTTCTTGAGCGTATCGTATACATTATTTACTATAATATCCTTGAGCTTTGAGGGGGCGTTTGTGGTCTTGCCCTGGCGGATATTGTATATCTTCTGCTCCGCATTGTCGAGCAGGGCGTCCGCCGTCTCCTCCTGAGCCACGGCGCTCTCGATAGTCTCGCTCGATATCTTGATAAGAGTCCTGATATAGAACTTCTCACGGACTATCTTGGCGTACATCTCGACATTCGCCGTGGAGGGCACCATCTGAGCCAGCTCAAAGAGATAATTCTTGCCCGCGGCGCTGTCGTATATCCCCTGCTGCACGAGCTGATCGAGTACGACGAGCGGGTCGATCTTGGTGCCCATGCCGTCGAGCATGAGCATCGCGGCAAAAATAGCGTTATGCTGCGGCAGATAGAACGACTCGGGGCTTATGTAGACAGCCGCCTGCGACAGGCAGGACGGGTCAACGAGCACGCTGCCGAGCACCGCCTGCTCAGCCTCAAGGCTGAAAGGCATCGTTATGTTTTCAAGCGAAAGCAAGCTGTTATCTTCCATTTGGTTTCTCCGTCTGAATTATTCCCCTACCATGACGAACATCGCCGCCGATATGCCGTTATAGAGTTTGACCTCTACGGGGTAGGTGCCGAAGGCCTTGATATCCTCAACAACGACCTTGCGCTTGTCAAGCTCTATCGAGAACTGCTGCGCTATCGCAGCCGCAACATCCTTGGGAGTTACCGAGCCGAAGAGCTTGCCGTTTGCGCCCGCCTTGGCGGTGAGCCTGACGGTCTTGCCCTCGAGCTTCTCGGCGGAGGCCTTGGCAGCCGCTATCTCCATATCAATACGGTGCTTCTCGGCGGCCTCTCTGTTTTTAAGCTCGCTCATAGCCTGTGAATTTGCCTCCATTGCGAGCTTCCTCGGGAAGAGGAAATTTCTTGCGTAGCCGTCAGAAGTATTGACCAGCTCGCCCTTCTTGCCTAAGCCTTTAACATCCTGTAAAAGCACGACCTTCATATTATCATTCTCCTTACTTTGAGTTTTTTGCCTTGTAATCCTCGATCGCCGCTCTGAGCGCCGACCTTGCGTCCTGCATCTCGAAGTCCTTGAGCCGGCAGGCCGCCATCGTCTGATGACCGCCGCCGCCGAGAGCCTCCATGATAAGCTGGACGTTGATATCGCCGAAGCTGCGGGCGGAGATATTGACCGCACCGTCGCTCTTGAACATAACAAACGAGGCCTTGACCCCGCTGACATTCAGCAGCTCATCCGCCGCCTGCGCCGCTATCACCCTCACGTCGGGGGAGTCGAAGTCTATCGCCGATATGGCGCAGCCGTCGAAGCTCTCCGCCGATGAAACGGCTCTGTTGCGAAGCCTGCTGACATCCATTGAATTTGAGAAAAGGCGCTTGACGCTGACGAGATCCGCGCCCTTGCCCTTGAGATAAGCGGCGGCCTCAAAGGTACGCACGCCCGCACGGAGAACGAAGCACTTGGTGTCGAGCATTATGCCAGCCAACAGAGCCTCCGCCACCGGCCTCGGGATATTGATATCGGGCACGATATACTCGAGCATA
>ULWZ01064663.1_pt1 | contig 12773 bp, 15 predicted proteins | sample 1960811 | NCBI WGS metagenome assembly ULWZ01 (sample SAMEA4835825, study PRJEB28245) | human gut metagenome | biome: gut microbiome; material: fecal sample | place: Denmark | collected 2008 | reverse complement strand
AAAGCAAGATATCAGGAGATCATCGACGGACTGAAATTAAAGCTTTCTCTGGATAAGGAATTTGAAGTGATCCGTGAGAACTTTAAAAAGAAAGCGGGCAGTGATTATGCAGCAAGCCGTGGGGAGTTCTTAAACGGTATCATTATGGCAAATTATCTGGGCTATGAGTTCATCGATGCAGCAGAAGTGATCTTCTTTGATGAAGACGGCAATTTTATGCCTGATCACACAAATGAAGTACTTTCCGCGCGTTTGTCAGAAACACCAAAGGCAGTTGTTCCGGGCTTCTACGGTGCGAAACTGGATGGCAGCGTAAAGACCTTCTCCAGGGGCGGTTCCGATATCACAGGTTCTATCGTGGCAAAGGCTGCACATGTGGATGTATATGAAAACTGGACAGATGTATCAGGCTTTTTGATCGCTGATCCGCGTATCATCGATAATCCGAAGGGAATTGAAACAATTACCTATCGCGAACTGAGAGAGCTTTCTTACATGGGTGCTACCGTGCTGCATGAAGATGCGATCTTTCCGGTTCGTAAGGAAGGCATTCCGATCAACATCCGTAATACAAATGCACCGAAGGACAATGGCACATGGATCGTAGAAAGCACCTGCCAGAAGCCAAAGTACGTGATCACAGGTATTGCAGGTAAGAAGGGCTTCTGTTCCATCAATATTGAAAAGGATCTCATGAACTCCGAGATCGGTTTCGGCAGAAAGGTGCTGCAGGCATTTGAAGAAAATGAGATTTCTTTTGAACACGTACCATCCGGTATCGATACAATGACCGTATTTGTACACCAGTCAGAATTCATGGAAAAAGAGCAGCGTGTACTGGCAGCGATCCATAAGATGGCACATCCGGATTCCATTGATCTGGAGTCTGATCTGGCACTGATCGCAGTCGTAGGACGCGGTATGAGACAGACGCGCGGTACAGCCGGACGGATCTTCTCTGCACTGGCACATGCCAATGTCAATGTCAAGATGATCGATCAGGGATCTTCCGAGCTGAATATCATTATCGGTGTGAAAAATGAAGATTTTGATGCAGCGATCCGTGCGATCTACAATATCTTTGTTGAGGTTCAGTTATAAGATGATGCCAGAGTCAAAAGGTCTAAACCCATGTGAGCTTGCTCATAGGTGGGTGAAAGACCTTGGGACCCGCCCCGATATGAGCATCAAAGTCGGGGCTTTTGTCCCCGACATCATAAGATAAAAATAGATAAAAACAGAAACATCATATAGCAAGCAATCGATAGCGTAGGCGACTGCATAATGAATTTGTTATACAAATTCATTACTTTTCGCAAGGTAGCCAAGCGTGATTGCGGCTATATGATGTTTTTGTTTTAGATAGAATAACTAAAAATGCCAAAAGGTTTTGTTAAAAAAGCATAAAAAGAAAGTAGGGGATTGTGCTTTCTTAATCTATCCCGTATACTGAAACTGTGTATATCACAATACTATCTTTATATGGAGGGATTTATGAAAAGTACAAAAGGAATCAAGAAACTTTTAATGGCGCTTGCACTGGTATTATGTGTTGCGGCATTTGTTCCGGCAACTGCAAGCGTACAGGCAGAGGCAAAAACAAAAAAAGTTACAGCAAACAGAAACTACAAAAAAGCACCGGCGCTGAAGTTTGGAATAACCTATAAGGTGACAGAAAAGGTAAACCATTCTATGGTAAAATTTACAGCTCCGAGGAATGGTACTTATAAGGTTACGATCAGCAATATTGCAACTCTTCCAAAGGTAAAAGGCAGAACAGATCATAATCTGGGTAATCTGTATATCCGTAAACCATATTATAATGGTAAATACCTTATGTCTCAGACTGTAAAAACACAGGGTGGCAGATACTCCTGTTTATTTACAGCAACAAAAGACAGCTACAATCATTTTTACAAAGGTCAGAAGGTAAAAACAGGTACTTATCTGGCAAGTAGATATGGTAAGATCAAGCTGAAAAAAGGCGAAACAATTTATATGGATTATTTCTATACCGGTAAAGGTGGAAAGTGTACTTACACAATGAAGGTTACAAAATAAGAGTTTTAATTTAAACTACACAGGCGGCGTTTCTGATTTCCCAGGCAGGGAGTTAGGAACGCCGCTTTTTATGGGGGTATGGCAACAGCAGGTTGCATGTGTGAAAGATATGGTAAATGAGAATTTTACTAAAGAACGAAACTTGTCTGGGAAATGCTGCAATGTACGATCATCTTAATTTTTAATTTGATTATTGTAGTTCTGTTTCTTTTCATGATAAAGAATGTAGTAAGAAAGCATCAAGTCATAGGATAGAGTATCATATTATTTGGGAGATTGTCGGACTTCTGTTATTGAGGATTTGTAACAGAATTGAAAAAATGATCCCAAAAGAAGGTAGGGGATTGCGTTTTTATAAGGGGAATCGTATACTAAAATTGTATATATCACAATAATCATTTGATATGGAGGGACTCATGAAAAGTAAAAAAGGAATCAAGAAACTTTTAATGGCTCTTGCACTTGTATTATGTGTTGCGGCATTTGTTCCGGCAACTGCAGGCGTACAGGCAGAGGCAAAAACAAAAAAAGTTACAGCAAACAAAAACTACAAAAAAGCACCGGCGCTGAAGCTTGGAATAACCTACAAGGTGACAGAAAAGGTAAACCATTCTATGGTAAAATTTACAGCTCCGAAGAATGGTACTTATAAGGTTACGATCAGCAATATTGCAACTTTTCCAAAGGTAAAAGGCAGAACAGATCATAATCTGGGTAGTCTGTATATCTGTAAACTATATTATAATGGTAAATACCCTATGTCTCAGACTGTAAAAACACAGGGTGGCAGATGCTCCTGTTTATCTACAGCAACAAAAGACAGCTACAATGATTTTTACAAAGGTCGGAAGGTAACAACAGATACGTATCTGGCAAGTAGATATGGTAAGATCAAGCTGAAAAAAGGCGAAACAATTTATATGGATTATTCCTATACCGGTAAAGGTGGAAAGTGTACTTACACAATGAAGGTTACAAAGTAAGAGATAATAACCGCAAATATGATTTGTAAATGCTTTGCAGTAATGATATAGTTATTGCAAAGCATATTTTCTTTTCGGAGACATTCTATCTCCGTGAACCATATCTTTATGATGTTGTGTGTTATGCAGCATATCTGTTCATCTTTTAGAAAATCCATGCTTGTAACTAAATAAGAGCAGGGATTTGTGAAAGATAACAAGACGATTTGCAGAGCAGCTAGGGATAAAAATAAATATATCCGGTCTGCAAAGGATATGATGTATGTCTGAATTGCCATAGCGCAGCAACTCCCTGCATTACACCAAAGGAGGATGCTTATGGCACAGAAAGACAGGAAAAGAAACTATCGCAGAAATGGCAACAGGGAATACAAAAGTGATGTGATTTCCATGATGCTGCAAATTCCGGAGTATGCACTGGATGTGTATAATGCAATGAATGATTCGGCTTATACAGATCCTGACATGATTCAGATCATGCGGCTGGAAAACGGAATCTCGTTATCGATAAGGAATGACGCTTCCTTTTTTATCAGTAATTATCTGAATCTGTATGAACACCAGTCTACATACAGTCCAAATGCACCGCTGCGTTTCTTGATCTATTTAACGAGTCTGCTTAAGAAAATGATAGGAAAGCGGGATCTGTATGGCAGAAAACGTGTGCAGATTGCAACGCCGCATTTTGCAGTGTTCTATAACGGGACAGAGAAAAGACCGGAGAAAGAAGTGCTGAAGCTCTCAGATGCATTTATCAATCAGACGGATACGCCGGAGATTGAACTGACAGTTACAGTGTACAACATCAATCCAGACAATAATACGCAGCTTCTTGCAAAAAGCAAGGTCTTGAGTGGTTATATGATCTTCGTGAACCGGGTGCGGGAGATTTTAGAATATCAGAATAAGATTGCACAGAATGCGTCAGAATATGATGAGGCAGCATATGAGGAAGATCTGGAAACTGCGATTAATGAAGCAATTGATTATTGTATAGAGCATCACATCATGGAAACATTTTTTAGGAAAAACAGGAGTGAGGTGACCAAGAGTATGGTACTTGATTATACATGGGAACGCCGCGAGGAACTGATCCGTGCAGAAGAATATGAGGACGGTAAGCGTGATGGATACGTCGAGGGTGAAAAGCGTGGCAGAGCCGAGGGCGAAAAGCTGGGAGTAGAGACCACACAAAAGAAGCTTTTGCAGACGCTGATGGAGACGCAGGAGATCACGGAGGCTGAGGCACGTAAAATGCTGAATTTATAAGATCAGGCTTCTGACCATCTGTGCCATGGCGGCAGGTGTTTCCTGCATACCGCCTTCGAGCCATTTTAAAAACACATTGTAAAGAGCACCGGAATAAAAATAAATTTTATAGCGTCCCACATCATTATATGGCATATCGCCGATCTGTTCTTCTAACTGCCTGTCGAAAATATCCAGGTAAATATAGGCAAGACCTGCTTTATATACGCATAAGATAAAATGCTTGTAGGTCTTGAAGTATCGGAAGATCAATAAGATGGAATCGTATCCGAAAAAGTCGTCAGATAGTTTGGCGGCTTTTTCTCTGTAATTCTGCCAGATCTCATCTGTTACCTTGATCAGTACTTCTTCCTTGGAAGTAAAATTCCGATAGTAGGAGGCTCTTGCCACGCCTGCGGTCTGCACGATCTCTGTGACCGTAATATCCGAAAAATTTTTCTTTTCCATAAGCTTTGTCAAAGCTCTTGCGATCCGCAGCTTCACAAGGCGGTTCGCTTCCAGTCGTTTATCAGTTTCTTTCATCGTAATCTCCATTCTGCCGCGGAAAAGAAAGGTTTCCGTTCGTATCACGGAACAATCTGCAGGCATCAAAGTCAGGTGACTTTTAAAATCGACATCATGATATAAAATGAGATAAAATGTCTCACGTATATGCCTTGTATTCCGCAGAATCCCTGTTAAAATCTTATTTATGTATTCAATGTGATACAAAATAGCTCATATTTGTCTAACAATACTATGACACAATATGAGAATGAAGTCAAGAAAAGAGATGTCATGTGCTGCGTGAATACAGGAAATCAGGGATGTGGCAGGAAATGGAGTAGAATGAGAATTATAACAGATACGGGAACAGATATACTGGAAAAAGAAGCCAAAAAGCTGGGGATTGAACTTGTGGCAATCCGTTCCAATTTTACAGATACCGTTTTCAGCGAGAATACAGAAGCTGAATTCGCACGGTTTTATGATAAACTGCGGCAGACGGATACACTTCCTGTCTCCAGCCAGCCGTCACCGGCCGAGTTTTTAGAACTTTTTGAGGATGCGAAAGAAAAACAGGAAGAGGTCGTTGTGATCACAATCTCCTCAAAATTGTCCGGCACATATAATGGAGCAATGCTTGCGAAGGATATGGCAGAATATGACAATATTTATGTGGTAGACAGTCTGCAGGCATCTTTGTCAGAAAGACTGCTTGTGGAATATGCGGTAAAGCTCCGCGATGCGGGTATGGGAGCAAAGGAGCTTGTACGGAAACTGGAACAGGACAGGGAACGCGTGATACTGACAGGTGTTCCTTCCACGCTTTTGTACCTTAAAATGGGAGGCCGTATTTCTCCGGTTGTGGCGGCAGTCGGTGGCGTGATCGGGATCAAACCGGTGCTCTGGCTGAAGGACGGCGTGATCGAAAGCCGCAGCAAGGCAAGAGGTATGCGTATGGCGAAGTCAGGCATGCAGAGCTTCTTAAAGGACTATGAGGCAGATCCTGCAATGCCTGTCATGTTTGCACACAGTGACAATGCTGAAATGGGACAGCAGTTTATGGAAGAAACCGTGCAGCAGTTTGGACTGACAGGCTGCAGCCTGCATGAAATTGGCATGGCGATTGGAACACACATCGGACCGGATGCCCTTATGATGGCATTTATGCGGAAGTAATTATGGAAATTGTAGAACAAAAGTGATTGCCCGGCAGTGTATGTATGATTAGTTGAAACCATCTGTATGTTGAAAAACGTCAGGTGGTTTTTTTGTTATGGCGACGAGGAAAATGCACGCATTTATGCGGTGCATTTGACGACCGCTAATCAGAGCGAGATTCGCAGAGCGTATCTCGTCTCTGTGTTAATAAACAGTATATAACAGTTGACAACAGTTATATACTGTTATATACTGTTTGCACCGGAGGAAGTATTATATGCATATGATTATCAATAACCAGTCAATGGTACCAATTTATGAACAGATCATGGAGCAGATCAAGAAAGCGATCGCTTCGGGTGAACTTTCGGAAGGAAGCATGCTGCCTTCCGTCAGAGGGCTTGCAGCAGAGCTTAGGATCAGCGCACTGACCGTAAAAAAGGCTTATGACAGATTGGAGGAAGAAGGACTTACCGTCACTGTGCATGGCAAGGGCACCTTTGTAACAGAAACGAACCGGGAGCTTGTGAAAGAACAGCAGCGTATGATGGCGGAGCAGGAACTGCAGAAGGTAGTGGAAAAGGCGCTGCGCGGCGGACTGACAAAGCAGGAGCTCAGAGATCTGTTTGAAATGATAATGGAGGAGTAACATGTTAACACTTACAAACGTACATAAAGAGTATGAGGATTTTACCCTGGACTGCAGTATAGAGCTGATGCCGGGCAGGATTACCGGACTGATCGGCAGAAACGGAGCAGGTAAATCGACAGTTTTTAAAGTGGCGCTGGGGCTGGTCGGAACGGATGGCGGAGAGGCAACGGTGTTTGGAAAGCCTGTGGAAATGCTGACAACGCAGGACAGGCAGCGGATCGGCGTCGCATTTGCAGACGCAGGCTTCAGCGAATATTTAACGATTACAGATATTGCCCCTGTACTTGCGGCGATGTATCCGTCAGTGACGGAGAAAGAATTTTTAGAACAGTGCAGCCGGATGGAACTGCCACTGTCAAAAAAGATCAAGGAATTTTCGACAGGTATGCGTGCCAAATTAAAAGTATTGATCGCGCTTGACCATGAGGCGGAGCTTCTGATCTTAGATGAGCCGACAGTCGGGCTGGATGTGGTAGCCAGAGAAGAAGTGCTCGCCATGATCCGGGAGTATATGACGGCACATGAGCAGGCAGGGGTTCTGATCAGCTCGCATATTGCCACGGATCTGGAAAGCCTCTGTGATGATCTGTATCTGATCCGGGACGGAAAGATCATCATGCACGAGGATACGGATGTGCTTCTCTCCGAATATGCCCTTTTGAAAGTACCGGCAGAAAAGTATGAGACTCTGGATAAGCAGTACATTCTGCGCAGCAAAAGGGAAAGCTACGGTTATGCTTGCCTGACGGATAAAAAGAAGTATTACCGTGAAAATGAACCGGAGCTTGTCATGGAAAACGGAAGCATTGATGAACTGATCCTGATGATGAACGGAGGACGAGAATGAAAGGATTATTGATAAAAGATTATAAACTGTTGATGCTGCAGAAAAAGACCTTTCTGCTAATGTTACTTATTGCGATCTGTATGAATTTTGCAATGCAGGATAATCAGGGGGTTATCATTGGTTATCTCACCTTCTTTGCGGCACTTATGGCAAATACAACCTTGTCCTATGACGAGTATGGAAATGGCATCACTTTTTTGCTGACACTGCCTGTCACAAGAAAAACGTATGTCAGAAGCAAATATGCAGGCAATCTGTTACTGTTTCTGTTTTTCTGGCTCCTGGGTACTCTGCTGGAGGCTCTGATATATGCATTACAGGGCAGAATATTATTCAGAATGGAAACAATGGTCAGTGTACTTGCGATTCTGCCTGTATCTCTTATTTTTGTAGATTTTATGATACCGCTTGTTCTCCGCTTTGGACAGGAAAAAGGAAAACTGGTATGGGCTGCGGTCGGTGGTCTGATCTTTGCAGTGATTGCGGTTCTGAACGCTCTGTCAGAAGCCGGCAGACTGGAAGCGTTGAAACAGATGTTTGGTAAAATGGCACAGCACGGTGTGATAATGACAGTCTGTATTATTGTACTGTCGCTGCTGGGGCTGGCTGTTTCCTATAGCTTTAGTGTAAAGATTATGGAAAAGAAAATATTCTAAAAAGATGTTGACATTTATATCGTAGTGCGATATAGTAGTTATATCGAAGTGCGATACATCACAATGCGAAGTATCATAGGAAAGGATTACTATGGACGCACATATTAAAAAAGTATATGTTCCGATGACGGAAACAGGATTTTATATTTTGCTGTGTCTGCGCCAGCCAAATCATGGCTATGGAATTGTGCAGGAGGTGCGAAATATGACAAATGGAGAAATCGTACTGGCTCCGGGGACGATGTATGGCAGTCTATCCAAGATGGAAAAAGACGGACTGATCCGCTGTATCGCCGAGGAGGAGAAGCGAAAGATCTACCGGATCACAGACCTCGGAACAGAGGTCCTGGAACTGGAACTGAAGCGGATCGAACGGTTGTATCAGAATGCGAGGGAGGCATTATCATGAAAGAGAAGAAGACAGAATTCAAGATTTTTACAATATCACAGTATGAAAAAGAGGCAGCTTATCTGCGCAGGATGCATCAGAGCGGCTGGAAGATTACATCGATCAGATTTCCGGGCTTTTATACCTTTGAAGCATGTGAGCCGGAGGATGTCGTTTATCAACTGGATTACAACAGAGACAGCGCAGCCAACAAAGAGGAATATGTACAGATGTTTGCAGACTGTGGCTGGAACTATTTATTCGATTTTGTAGATTACAGCTATTTCTGCAAGCCTGCAGCAGCGTTTCAGGGGACTGAAGAGAAAAGTATTTTCTGTGATGATGCATCGAGACTGGATATGATGAAGCGGATCGCCCTTGGCAGACTGCTTCCGCTGTTTGTCATATTTACCGCTATTATACTTCCGCAATTCTGGATGCACTTTTCCACACTGGATACACATCCTGTGATGGGTATTACGTATATTGCATTATTTGTTTTATATTGCGTGATCTTTCTTGTCTATGGGATCCATTACTATGTATTTAAGAAAAAGATAGGCAAATAGGAGCAAAAAGCCCCTGTTCAATGCAGCCGATCAGGCGTATACTTGATATGGATGCAGATTTGTTTCACAAGTGAAATAAGAAGAAGCCATGCATAATGGCTGAAAACAGGAGGTAAAACAAAATGACGATCGAACAATTACAAAAAGATATGATGGCTGCCATGAAGGCGCATGACAAGGAAAGAAAGGACGCAATCTCTTCTCTGGTTTCCGCAGTGAAGAAAAATGCGATCGATGCAGGCTGCAGAGACGCGATCCCGGAAGATATGGTAAACAGCACGATCTTAAAAGAACTGAAGACTGTACAGGAGCAGATCGATACCTGCCCGAAGGACAGAACAGAGCTGATCGCAGAGTACCAGAAGCGTCATGATATCATGCAGGAGTATGCACCGAAGCTTCTTTCCAAAGAAGAAGTACAGAAGATCGTGACAGAGCAGTTTGCAGAAGTGCTTGCAACAAAAAATAAAGGGCAGATCATGAAGACTGTTATGCCGCATCTGAAAGGAAAAGCGGACGGTAAGGTGATCAACGAGGTTATCACGGAATTAACGAAATAAGGATACTTATGATGGATCTTGCAAGTGGATCAATTACGACAAAAACATAAAATTTCTCCTGCCATCCATGTCAGGCAATCTGCTGCAGCAGATGTACAATATACCGATACATGGGTGGCAGGTAGCGTTTTCCGGGAGATCACGCTGATCGATAATGGCCTGACGGATGATCCTGAAAAATTTGTCACAGAGATCAGAATCCCGGTTCAAAGGATCGGGGAAGCATGATTGTATAGATTTTGTAAATAAAAATCCTCAGTACAGATAAACAGAACTGAGGCTTTCTATATTTATGAAGGGAATTATTGAACGCTGCGTTTCTGCATTTCAGTTTCATCTAAAACAGAAGTACACTGCGGACAACGACAGGCTTCAATGGAAATTTCGGCTCTGCACATCGGACAGATCTTGGTTGTCTTGGCTTCTTCCGGCTTCTTTTCCAGTGCGGCGAGCTTGGCAGAAGCGGTGTTGATCGATTTGACGATCACAAATACAACAAATGCCATAATCAGGAAGTTGATGATCGCTGTCAGGAATTTACCATAGTTTAAGGTAACTTCTCCAAGGATGTTCCAGGACAGCTTGTCGAAATTCATGCCTCCGAAAAGTCCTAAGATCGGTGTGATGATATCTTCCACTAAAGAAGATACGATGCTGGTGAATGCGCCGCCGATGATAATACCGACTGCCATGTCCATGACATTGCCACGACTGATGAATGCTTTGAATTCATTAAAAAATTTTTTCATGTTTTATCTCCTTCTGTCATATTTTTCTATATTATAACAGAAAAAAGATAAAAAAGCCTATTGTGAAAACATTTCCTGCGTGGTAAAATGCATTTGAAATGGAAAAGCAATGACGGAGAGAGTAGTGCAGAGGACGTATTCAGAGAGAGCAGCAGATGCTGGAAGCTGCTTATGCAGAGCCTGTATGAAGACCACTCCCGAGCTGTGCGCAGAAGACAGTTGTCGAAGCGTCACCGTGTAGCTGCGTTATAAGCAAAGAGTAAAAAATAAGGTGGAACCGTGTGAGAGCACCCTTAGATGCGTGTATGCGTATCAAAGGGTGTTTATTTGTAGCGAGGAAAGAAACCAAGCGACAGCGAAGCTGGCATTTGGTTTCGCCGAGCGTACAACGAGAAAATCATAAGTGCGAAGCACGGCTGACAGCGAAGCTGGCAGGATTTTCGAGTCTGAAAGAGGAAAGAAACCAAGCGACAGCAAAGCATACGGTTCAGGATCAGGAAAGGAAACGAAAATGGTAAACTTTAAAGAAAACGAAGAGCTGAAGACACTTAACCATTCCTGTGCCCATGTAATGGCACAGGCGATCAAGCATTTGTATCCACAGGCAAAATTCTGGGTAGGACCTGTTGTAGCAGAGGGCTTCTACTATGATGTGGATCTTGGAGATGCTGTCATCCGCGATGAAGATATCGAGAAGATTGAAAAGGAAATGAAAAAGGTCTGCAAATCCGGTAAGCGAATCGTCCGTAAGGAAATCTCCAAAGAAGAAGCAAAGGAAATGTTCAAGGATGATGAGTACAAGCTGGATCTGATCGACGGTCTGGAAGATGGAAATATCACATGCTATGAGCAGGGGGATTTCACGGATCTCTGCCGTGGACCGCACGTAGAAAATGTAAAGCTTTGCCGCAACTTTAAGCTGATCAGACATTCCGGTGCTTACTGGAAGGGCGACAGCAAGAACAAGGTGCTGCAGAGAATTTACGGTGTATGTTTCCCGACACCGGAAGAACTGGAAGATCATTTAAGACTGTTAGAGGAAGCCAAAGAAAGAGACCACAGAAAGATCGGTAAAGACATGAACCTGTTCATGGTAGACGATCTGGTTGGCCGTGGCTTACCGATGTTCTTACCAAAGGGCTATACGATCTGGCAGGAACTTGAAAATTATATCAAAGAAAAAGAAAGAAAGCTTGGTTATCTGCATGTTATGACACCATGTGTCGGAACAGTCAATCTGTATAAGACATCCGGTCACTGGGATCATTACAAAGAGAATATGTTCCCGGCTATGGAAGTGGAAGGAGAATCCTTTGTGCTCCGTCCGATGAACTGCCCGCATCATATGATGATCTATGCAAACAGAATGCATTCCTATAAAGATCTGCCGATCCGTATCGGTGAGATCGCACATGACTTCCGTTTTGAAGCAAGCGGTACATTAAAGGGTATTGAAAGAGGCAGACATTTCTGCCAGAATGATGCCCATCTGTTTGTAACACCGGAACAGATCAAGGAAGAGTTTACAAGAGTAGTAGACCTGATCTTCAGCACATACAAGGATTTCGGTATTACAGATTACCGTTGTGTATTGTCCCTGCGTGATCCGGAGAACAAAGAGAAATATCATGATGATGATGAAATGTGGAATACAGCAGAGAATGCCCTGCGTGATGTTATGAACAGCATCGGTATCGAATATACAGAGGAGATCGGTGAAGCTGCTTTCTATGGCCCGAAGCTGGATGTTAACGTAAAGCCTGCTGTCGGTAATGAATATACGCTTTCTACCTGTCAGCTTGACTTCTGTCTGCCGGCTAAGTTTAATCTGTCTTATATTGACAAAGATGGAGAGAAGAAGACACCGGTTGTACTGCACAGAGCGATCCTCGGATCTCTTGACAGATTCATGGCATATATCTTAGAGGAAACAAAGGGTAACCTGCCGACATGGCTGGCACCTGTACAGGTAAGGATCATGCCTGTTAAGACAGACAATGAAGAGCTGATGGCTTATGCCAAATCCGTTCAGGAAAAACTGGATGACAAGTATGTGAGAGTAGAGCTGGATGACAGATCCGAAAAGCTTGGCTATCGTATGCGTGAAGGACAGATTGAAAAGGTTCCGTACCTTTTGGTAATCGGCTTTAACGAAATGGAAAATCAGACTGTTTCTTACAGACTGCACGGACAGGCTGAAACAACAACAATGCCTGTTGATGAGTTCGTAGAGAAGATCGAAAATGAGATCGAACAGAAGCTGAGATAATGAGTATACTTTACAATAGCAAATGAGAGGCTGATGCAGCCATAATAAAACACGCCCACTGTATTTACAGTGGGCGCTGTTTTTAGTATTAGGCTTTAGCCTGTTGAACGCGTTGTATATGAGTTT
>ULWZ01034989.1_pt1 | contig 12874 bp, 8 predicted proteins | sample 1960811 | NCBI WGS metagenome assembly ULWZ01 (sample SAMEA4835825, study PRJEB28245) | human gut metagenome | biome: gut microbiome; material: fecal sample | place: Denmark | collected 2008 | reverse complement strand
CCTGCCGTATTTGTCCGCAAAACGGACATATGCCGGACTTGATGAACCACTGCTCGGCAGCGCTATAACAACTCGGCAAACAGCGCTCAGCCTCTCATACGCATCATAAAGCTCGTTCAAAAAATGCTCCGTAGGCTCCCCTCCCGGCTGCAAAAGCGCTATCAGCGCCGCATGTCCCGCACATAAAGACGCAAGCGGGAGCGCCTGTCCATGCTTATCATATACAATCGCATCGCACAGCGCCGTATGCCCAAGCAGTTCGCTAAGTTCTGCCTTAGGCCGCACAAGCGTAAAGCCCAGCCGTTCACCCTCGGCCAATTCAAATCTGTTGGCCACATATTGCTGATCCCCGCTCGGCAGCCTGTTCGTTACCATAAGCGCATATTTGCCCGCCGGAATATCCATGCAAAGCGGTAACTCGCCCATGTTCAGCGGCAAATATTCGCCGTCTTTAAGCCGCGTCAGCGCCCAGCTTTCGCCCTGTTTCAGCCCATCGCCGGCCAGTTCAAGTCTGCCCATCGGAACGGCGTTAAGCGGCGTCCATCTTCCGTTTTGCATGTATTCCGCAGCGCCCGTAACGGGCGAAAGCCTTGCGGGCATACCGCTCAGCCTTAGTTTTGCAACGGCGGCGGAGTTTGCGTCCAGCATACTAAGCCCTTCTTCATCCCATTTGCATATAGGTTCCATCCCTATGTGCGGACACAGCACATGGTTTATAAACACGCTTTCGTCCATGCCTGTTCTGTGCGGCAGCACGCGCTTCATATGATACATAAGCGTTGCTGCATCGGTATCGCGCATATCCTTTTCGCTTATGGTTTGGAGCATCTTCAGTGCATACGGCATATCCGCTTCACCCTGTAAAAGCAAAAATGCACCTATTTCATCCGCGTTGCCGCGCGCAGCGCGTATATACGGCAGCCATACTTCGCTGCATTTATGAGATGCCGTAAACTCATCATAATATGCGTTTATACGCCTTTCGCGTGTGCTTGCCGCGTTAGCCACGGCGGCTTTCATTTCGGTCTGCTTTGCCTTATCCGCCGCAGTACGGTTGGATGGCGCGCTTTGCGGCGCACGGAATATGCCCGAAGTATATCCCTGCACAAATTCGCCCAGTTCGCACATTACTTGTGTGCAAATTGATGTGTCTATGTCGCGCTCAAAATACGCACCGTTATGCTCGATAGATATATGTATGCTGCCCTTACCGCAGCGCAGCTGCGCGCGGCCTTCGCCGTCTGTCGTCAGCACGGCAATGTCGCGATACGCGGCCATGTTTAATAGCTGTATATGCACCCTGGCGCCGCAAACCGGCGCATTACCGCAAACTACGCTTATATTCAGTTCTACCGTGTCCGCATAGCGCGCGGTTTGGTTAAAAAGGTATGCCTCGCCGCGCTTTTCTATCAATTCTTCTCCAGCAAAGCCTTCCGCAGTATAGCTGCTGAACGCGCGCGAATGCACAAGCATCGCCCTGCGTGACGCCGCCATGAACCACCCACGGTCAAGCTCATATTCCGGTTCGCACGCGCCCATGTAATGCCAGCCGTCGCCCGTGTACACTTCAACCCATGCATGGTTATCGTCGCAATGGCTCCACCATGGGGAGTATACCTGCCGCGCCGGTATGCCTACGCTGCGTAATGCGCATACCGCGAATGCCGATTCCTCCCCGCAGCGGCCTATGCCCGAAAGATATGCGGTAATAGGCCCCTCCGTGCGGTCGTCCGAAGAATGGTATGTTACCTGTTCGCAGCACCATAGGTTCACACTCAGCGCCGCATCCGCTATGCTTTTGCCCTGTATGCGCGCTTTAAGCTTTTCCGCAAAAAAGCGCCTGTGCCTTTGCGCGCGCTCGTTATTAACGCGGGGACAAAGCACATATTGCGCGAATATATCCTCCGGTATATCAGCCCCGTATTGATTTGCCGCACGGGTCGCAAGCGCGACGGCGCAGGCTTCTTCCATCCATTCAAACGGCGTGAAGCGAACATCGTCAAGCGGCAGCGTGCCGTAAAGATACTCAAGCGCGGTACGCATATCATCCTTCTGCGCGGCTATTATATCCGCCGTATTTTTGGCTATATATACCCTTCGCTCAGCATATACGCGCGAAGAATACTGTCTGAATTTATCCGAAAACATGCCTTTTACTCCTTCAGCGTAAGTTTCAGTACCGTATCCGTGCCGTCAACAAGCGTTGGGTCCGGCCCAAGATCGGCAAAGGCCATGTCCGGATAATCGCTGTGCACCCAGCTGTGCGAAAGCGGAATCTCCCGCCCGTCCGAAAGCTGGCGTATTGAATCTATGTCCTGCGCATTTATGCCGAAAAGAGGCAGCGGCCCAAGTGTATTTTCATACACATGAAGATAAAGTTCGTTCCCCTTTTGCGTTATGCGGCCCCATTCGGGCTTTGGCACGACGCTTTGGGTGCAGCCGTATATGCTTTGGCCGTTCACGCGCATAAAGCGGCCTATCTCCTCCAGCGTTTCCGCGGCGCGCGGCGGTATTACTCCGTTTGCATCCGGCCCTATGTTCAGCAGGAAATTTCCGCCCTTGCTTACGCATTCAACCAGCTTTTTTATAAGCATATCCGCGCTTTTATAATAATTATCCGTGCCGCAGTAGCCCCAGTTCTGGTTCATGGTGGCGCATACTTCCCAGTATACCGGATCACCCGCGGGGTCGAATATGCCGCGCGGAGGAATTATCTTTTCCGGACTTACAAAGTCGCCGTGATACGGCGTTGGATGCCCCTGAGCAAGCGAGCCGAAGCCTTCGCCGCTGCACTCAAGGCGGTTATTCAATATTATGCTCGGCTGAAGCGTGCGCACCATGTTCACAAGCTCGCTCGCACGCCACTTTTCCCCACGCATATCGTCATACGAAAAATCGAACCACATTATGTCTATCTTGCCGTAGTTGGTGCAAAGTTCGCGCACCTGAGCATGCATATAGTCAAGGTAGCGTTCAAAATCGCGGCCTTCATTCGTGCATTCCGGCCTGTTGCGCATGGGATGCTGCCTGTCCCCGTAATGCGGAAAGTCCTTGTGGTGCCAATCTATCAGCGAATAATACAGCCCAACGTGCAGCCCCTCAGCGCGGGCGGCATAGGTAAAATCCTTCACTATGTCCCGCCCAAGCTTCGTATCGGTGGACTTAAAACCGGTCGTTGCGGTATCAAAAAGGCAAAAGCCGTCGTGATGCTTCGCCGTGAGTATTATATATTTCATACCGGCGCGTTTCGCCGCGCGCACCCATGTGGAAGGGTCGTAAAGCCTTGGGTCAAATTCGTAAAAATAGCGCATATAGTCGGCTTCTTCCATTTGCTCCGTACTGCGCACCCATTCGCCGCGCGCCGGTATGGCGTAAAGCCCCCAATGGATAAACATGCCAAAGCGCGCCTCAAGAAACCATTTCATGCGGCGTTCGTATTCATTGCGGTCAAAGCTGTACATTTGTGTCTCCTTTCAGCATTCGCGCTATTTCTTCAACCTTATTTGGATCTATCAGCTTGTAGCAGCCCTCTTTCGGTACTTCGCTGGCAGTGAAGCATATTCCGTTGCCGTTTGCGGCGGACATATCATGTGCTACCATATGTGCGCTCATATGGAGCTGCGTACAGCCTGTGCGCTCCAGAATCAGGCGCAAGTTGTTCGCGCGTATGCCGGAGCCCGGCAGAATCTCTATTCTTCCCGCCGCATAGCGGACCATTGCGGCTATCACTCCCGCCCCCTCCATGGCCGTTGGCCGCTGCCCGCTTGTTAGCACGCGCGTAATGCCCGACTGTATAAGCGTATCCAGCGCCGCACGCCAGTCCGGTGTAACATCTATTGCTCGGCTGAACACGCTTTGCTTGCCATAGCTTTTTGCCATTGCCGCAAATTCGCTTGTGCGCTCAGCATCCACAGTACCGTTTTCATGCAGAAAGCCGAAAACTATGCCGTCCGTGCCATGCTCAAGCATAAGCCGCGCATCCTCCTTCATAACGGCATACTCCGTATCCGTATAGCAAAAGCCGCTTTCACGGGGGCGCACCATGCCCATTATTTCAAGCTCGGGCGCTGCTTTCTTAACGGCGATAAGGCTGCCAAGCGTTGGTGTTAAGCCGCCGTGAAAAAGATCGCTGTTAAGCTCCACCCTGTTTGCCCCCGCGCGGTACGCAAGCATTGCGTCCTCCGCACTGCCGCAGCATATTTCAAATAGCGTCTGCAAGGTTTGTGTCCCCTTTTATGTGATGATATAGATATGATACTTTGCCGCCATGCGTTTTGTCAATTTGCGCTTACGTAGGCCAAAATAAAGCTTTGATTTGAATATAAAGCTTGCGGGCAGACCACCCATCGGTCTGCCCGCTCAGAAAGGAGGTACAGGCGGAAGTAAAAATAATGCAAAACCCTCCGCCACCACTAATGAAAAGACTTATTCGGCCTTAACCATGCCATCGCTCAGGTGCAGCACTTCATCCGCCTCGGCTGCTATGCCAAGGTCATGCGTAACTACTATTACGCAATATCCCTGCTCTCTGGCAAGCGTTTTAAGAATGTCTATTATGTTTTTCCCGTTTTCGGTATCAAGGTTGCCCGTGGGTTCGTCTGCAAGCAGCACCTTAGCGTCGCTTGCAAGGGCGCGCGCTATGGCCACGCGCTGCTGCTCTCCGCCGGAAAGCATATCCGGAAGGCGCTTGTAATACGTTTCGTCCAGCCCAACCGCGGCAAGCTTTTCCTTGGCGGTCTCCTTGGCCTTATGCGCGGATATTCCGCGAAGCGTCATGGGGTACATAACGTTTTCAAGCACGGTCAGCAGCGGGAAAAGATTGAAGCTTTGGCATATCAGCGCCACGTCGTCCATGCGATATTTATCGCGGTTCAGCTCCGCCGTAGTCTTTCCGCCGAACTCAACCGTGCCGTCGCTTGGCAGATCAAGCCCGGCAAGCATTGACAGGAACGTGGTTTTGCCGCAGCCGCTTTTGCCTACTATTGCATAAAACTTGCCGCTTTCAAAGTTATATGTCACGCCGCGCACGGCATGGACGGTTTGGTATTTGCTCTTATAGGAATAATGCACTCCGTTCGCACTAAGTATTGCCATTTGTCGTTTCCTCCTCCAATTATTGTTATTCTTTATCCCGCAGTATGCTCATAACGTCCACGCGAACGCTCATCAGCGCGGCCGATGCTGCGCCCACAAGATAGCACGCCGCAACCAGTATAACAGCATCCGCGCTGAACCAATCCGCCCGCTTATACGGTATTATGAGCATTGCCGCTATGCCAAGGCCGATGCCTATTGCGCACAGTATTATCTGCTCCACTATCGCCTTCATTGTGACCGCAGCACGGCTTTCACCAAGCAAGCGCATAACGGCGTACTCTTGTTTTCTGCCGCGCGCCGTAAGGAAACAAAGCAGGAAGCCCATCAGCACCACCAATGCATACAGGAACACATGCAGTCCTTTAAGGAGTGCTATGTTTTTCTGTATCGGCGACACCGTGCCTATCATTATCCTGTCGTCCACGGCGGCGCGCACGCCGGTTGTGTTCACATTAAGCTGAAGGTCAACAAGCAGCTGCTTGAATTCATCTATTCTGTCGCACTGGCCTATTGTAAATGAAAGGTTACGCACGGTAAAGTTGAACGTTTTATCCCCTTCAAGCGCCCTGCGCATGGCCGCAAGCGGGCAATATGCATAATAATTTGAGCCATATATACTGCCGTACTGTATACCCGATGTAAGCGTATGCGTGCCTATTACCTTAAATGCTGCCACGACACGGGCTTTGTCGCCCGATTTATATGTCCCTTCCGGCCAAAGGCGGCGCAGTATCATCTGCACCTCGTCCCCAAGTGCAGCGCCGCTGTCCTCAGGTACTATGCAGACCATTTCTTCCCCGCGCAGTGCGTCCGCATTGTACCCATCCAGCCATGTTATCGACTCGCTCAAACGCGAAAGCAGCGAATCGGCATAAAGGTCGTTCACGCCATACATGTTTATGGTGCTGTAGCTTCCCCATTCAAGCTTTTTCAGCAGCGGGCCGGTTATCTGCTCGCATTGTTTTTCGTATGAGTAATCAACAAATGTGGGATCAGCATTGCATTGCTCCCTTATAGCCACATCCACAGGCATAACCGGGCAATACGAATACGCATAATATTCTTTAAGAAAGCCCGAATCGACTATCGCATCATAAATATCCAGCGGGATCTGAGGATCATCATATCCGCTGGCATTAACAAGCCAGCCGGACACCTCTATGGATTTATACGCGGCCTCCAGCTCCTCCTCTGAATCCGCAATAAGTCCGGGGTAGAGCAGCATGAATACCGACGTAACGGCGATAAGCAGCGCTATCAACGAATTGCCCAGCCATCTTCTGCGCATCATGCTCAGGTATAGGTTTAGACCCTTCATATACTATCCTCCTTCCGGATAATAATATTCACTTTGCCTTAGGCTAACGCCTTTTCATTTTTGCGGATGCATATGCGCCCGCGATCACCCACTCAACTTAACAAAAAGCAACTAAACGATATCACGACGGTTTATATAGCGAAAATTCATGCTTATAATATCACACCAGACCGAATTTGTAAAATATATAATTTGATTTTGAGCGTTTTATTTTAGATGGACTTGTAAATAGCGCGCCGCATAGTCGCGAGCAGCAAATTTGGGATGCCGGTAGTACACGATCAAATGTGGTTTCAATCCACGCTCCCCACGAGGGGGAGCGACCAGGCGAGGCAGTAGGATGGATAAAAGCGATAAGATTTCAATCCACGCTCCCCACGAGGGGGAGCGACCGCAGGGGAGCCCTTTTGTATGGAGCGAATATGATTTCAATCCACGCTCCCCACGAGGGGGAGCGACTAGCACGCTGGTAAACCCGGGCATGGAGATAGACATTTCAATCCACGCTCCCCACGAGGGGGAGCGACTTAACGTCAGCCGCGACAAGGCCAAAAATTGGAGGGCATTTCAATCCACGCTCCCCGCGAGGGGGAGCGACTACGGCATGATATATAATCTGTCGTTTGTCATCAACATTTCAATCCACGCTCCCCGCGAGGGGGAGCGACTCGTGCTTATCGCGCAGGGCATTAAGGCGGTAAGGATTTCAATCCACGCTCCCCGCGAGGGGGAGCGACAAAAAAGTATGCAAAACCGCTTGACAACTATACCGATTTCAATCCACGCTCCCCGCGAGGGGGAGCGACTTATGCCGCCAAGAGCAAAGCAAAAACAGCAGGAGATTTCAATCCACGCTCCCCGCGAGGGGGAGCGACATAAAATAATATATGACACTATAACTGATACTCATATTTCAATCCACGCTCCCCGCGAGGGGGAGCGACGTATAATATCAGTAGATAAAGCAAAGGGGAGTGATATTTCAATCCACGCTCCCCGCGAGGGGGAGCGACCATGGAGGTGAGGCCATGCATACAAGACAAAAAATCATTTCAATCCACGCTCCCCGCGAGGGGGAGCGACGGATGACTTGACAGATGCAGCGCCCTCGCAGATGATTTCAATCCACGCTCCCCGCGAGGGGGAGCGACCCATCCGCCAACGCTTTTTTTGATTGTCCGAGTGTATTTCAATCCACGCTCCCCGCGAGGGGGAGCGACGTTGATGATTTTGTTGAAATTGGTAACGAAAAATATAATTTCAATCCACGCTCCCCGCGAGGGGGAGCGACTTGATGGTTTTTGCTCAAAGCGGTGCTCAAAAAATGATTTCAATCCACGCTCCCCGCGAGGGGGAGCGACTTTTATAATCAATGTGATTGTAAAACATCCTATGCTATTTCAATCCACGCTCCCCGCGAGGGGGAGCGACGGCAGCACGCAAGAGGGATAGTAAGAAAAATGAAATTTCAATCCACGCTCCCCGCGAGGGGGAGCGACCGGCAAGCGTTTGTTTGCTCTCTTCTACAGCCTTATTTCAATCCACGCTCCCCGCGAGGGGGAGCGACATCAATCTGCCCGCAGGAGTGTACGCCAACGGCGGATTTCAATCCACGCTCCCCGCGAGGGGGAGCGACTTTTATGCCAGCAACCAGCGCAGAGCCAACGTCCAAATTTCAATCCACGCTCCCCGCGAGGGGGAGCGACGGGGACTGGATAACACTCGAGCTACCACAGGGAATTTCAATCCACGCTCCCCGCGAGGGGGAGCGACGGCGCGCCTGAGGAAAATTATCATGCTACCACTAAAATTTCAATCCACGCTCCCCGCGAGGGGGAGCGACCGCGGTATGCCGTTGGCAAAAGCGGCGGGGAAGATTTCAATCCACGCTCCCCGCGAGGGGGAGCGACCTTGGGTTAGAATACCGGGCAGAAAATGGCCAAGCGATTTCAATCCACGCTCCCCGCGAGGGGGAGCGACTGCAGAAGATATTTAACGATAATGCGCAGCTGATTATTTCAATCCACGCTCCCCGCGAGGGGGAGCGACGCCTACCCGTGCTATATGCAATTCCACTGTCTGATTTCAATCCACGCTCCCCGCGAGGGGGAGCGACAAACTGCTAATAGTCTGTTTTTTAGTGGTGTAAAAATTTCAATCCACGCTCCCCGCGAGGGGGAGCGACGATAAGTAAGCCAAAAATAGCTGGATTCGGAATATTTCAATCCACGCTCCCCGCGAGGGGGAGCGACTAATGCAATAGAAACTGCTGTCGCTCATGGTGGTATTTCAATCCACGCTCCCCGCGAGGGGGAGCGACGCAAACCCTGACGGATGAGCAACAGGCGCAAGCCAATTTCAATCCACGCTCCCCGCGAGGGGGAGCGACGCAACTGAAGAGGAATATGCTGCATTAAGTAAAGATTTCAATCCACGCTCCCCGCGAGGGGGAGCGACACGGTATGGCAATATAATAATTTGCCAAGGTATATTTCAATCCACGCTCCCCGCGAGGGGGAGCGACCAGTATACAAGTATACCACTCCATTGGCAGAGCTATTTCAATCCACGCTCCCCGCGAGGGGGAGCGACTCGTCGTCCATATCAGGCGCGGTTTTGCCGATGTATTTCAATCCACGCTCCCCGCGAGGGGGAGCGACGGCAAACGCTTCGCCTACCACGGGCGCGCCGTCGCCATTTCAATCCACGCTCCCCGCGAGGGGGAGCGACCATACGGCAAACATCCGCCGCACAGGGAGCACAGATATTTCAATCCACGCTCCCCGCGAGGGGGAGCGACGTAGCGGGCAACAGCGAATCTATTTCCTTTTCCTCATTTCAATCCACGCTCCCCGCGAGGGGGAGCGACGAAAAAGTACCGCTTGCGGCTTGCAGTGTTCCCGTATTTCAATCCACGCTCCCCGCGAGGGGGAGCGACTGTATGCGCGGAGAGCGAGCAGTTTACGGGCATAGATTTCAATCCACGCTCCCCGCGAGGGGGAGCGACCAAAGCGTTCCCTCTCCGCTTCTATGTCGTCGGGGCATTTCAATCCACGCTCCCCGCGAGGGGGAGCGACTCGACCTTAGTACATATCCCGTTATGCAATACGATTTCAATCCACGCTCCCCGCGAGGGGGAGCGACTCCCCACTGCGCTTGCCAACCAGATAATTGACAAGATATTTCAATCCACGCTCCCCGCGAGGGGGAGCGACCGAGGACTTGATAATATCTGGATCCGGCACATCCATTTCAATCCACGCTCCCCGCGAGGGGGAGCGACTCCCTCCAATTCGCAAAACGGGCAAGGGTTTGAAATTTCAATCCACGCTCCCCGCGAGGGGGAGCGACATAATGCTGGGTGATGCAACAAATTTAACCAGCATTTCAATCCACGCTCCCCGCGAGGGGGAGCGACCGCAAGCAGATTGCTTTTAGCACCCCGGCAGATATATTTCAATCCACGCTCCCCGCGAGGGGGAGCGACCCTCCTTAGTATTCGATTAGGTGATACTCAACCATTTCAATCCACGCTCCCCGCGAGGGGGAGCGACGTGATAGAGGCAAAAGGCCGCGATTACGGCGTGGTATTTCAATCCACGCTCCCCGCGAGGGGGAGCGACGCCAACTTGTTACCCAACGGGGCGGCGATATTCGTATTTCAATCCACGCTCCCCGCGAGGGGGAGCGACAACGGCTATATAACGGCGAGTTTGAGGACAAAGCGATTTCAATCCACGCTCCCCGCGAGGGGGAGCGACCGCTATCATCATCAGTATATGTTGCTACAAAACCAAGTATTTCAATCCACGCTCCCCGCGAGGGGGAGCGACCTGATATGTCGATATCTGTATATACTTATGCGGATTTCAATCCACGCTCCCCGCGAGGGGGAGCGACACCACCCAAGCCCGTAGTGTTCCCACACCCGCTTATTTCAATCCACGCTCCCCGCGAGGGGGAGCGACGTGCGCCCATATCGCCAATTTTGCCGATGAGCATTTCAATCCACGCTCCCCGCGAGGGGGAGCGACTGTTGCGCCCCCGCCTTGCTAAAGGGCTGACACGATTTCAATCCACGCTCCCCGCGAGGGGGAGCGACGCAAAACGCATAGCATAACACGTGATACCAAACGCATTTCAATCCACGCTCCCCGCGAGGGGGAGCGACTGTCAGAGGTGCGCGGCCTTAGGGTCTGTGATATATTTCAATCCACGCTCCCCGCGAGGGGGAGCGACCACGCAAATGCGCAGCGTGTACGAGCGCGTAAAATTTCAATCCACGCTCCCCGCGAGGGGGAGCGACTATGTCGGCACGCCAAGACGCGGGCTTATTTATACCATTTCAATCCACGCTCCCCGCGAGGGGGAGCGACCGTAGACGCTCAATTCAAGCTGCTCGGCAAGAAAAATTTCAATCCACGCTCCCCGCGAGGGGGAGCGACTCGCAGGGAATTGAATGGATTAGTGCTATGAGCATTTCAATCCACGCTCCCCGCGAGGGGGAGCGACTATATCTGGTGTGTCAGAAATAGCAGAGCTTATGATTTCAATCCACGCTCCCCGCGAGGGGGAGCGACAATGGGTGATTTTATAGTATTAAAAATAAGCCGCATTTCAATCCACGCTCCCCGCGAGGGGGAGCGACAGCGGAAAAGTGCATTTGTATGCAGCATTTCCGCGAATTTACTGAATATTATCCATTGCGGCACGGTGACGCGTGCTGTATCGCGCCGCAGGATTGCATTATTCAGGCTTTTTTCGGTGCGAAGAAGCGGTGTTTTTATGTACGCTTATGCTTCGCACTAAAGAATAAAGGTGTCCGTGGGTAAATATGAGCTTTTCGCGCCAAAGTGCTCTATCTTATTCTCGAAATTCTTTCCGAGGTAATAGAACCTTAGACTATCTTTCTCTTTATCCATTATAGCACACAATCGCGCTTTTAGCATACGGCATTGTGCGGAATCGAGCATACATTCAAACACCGAATTCTGCACGCGCTGACCGTAGTCTACGCATTGCTTGGCTATCTGGCGCAGCCTCCGCTTGCCGTCGGCATCTTCTGTATTAACATCATATGTTATCAGCACAAGCATTTTCACTCCCCCATAGCTTTATTTCCACAGAAACGGCGGATAGTCGTCCAAGTCGCCGCGAAGATAACGTCCGAGCAGCTGCGCCTGAATATACGGTATCAGGCCCCATTTAAGCTTTTCACCAAGGTACGGATGCTTTAGTTCTTCCCTTTTCTTATCCTGCCAAGCCTTTATGAAGCTCCTTCTGCCCTCATCGGTAAGCAACACCGCGCCGCTGTCCTGCATCACAAAATCCGTCTTTTTCACCATGCGGTTGTTTATCAGCTTCAGCACAAATCTATCCGCCATGCACGGCCGCAGTTCTTCCATTAAGTCAAGCGCAAGCGATTCCCGCCCCGGCCTGTCCCTGTGCAAAAAGCCAACGTATGGGTCAAGTCCGCTGCTTTCAAGCGCCGATGCACAATCGTGCGCAAGCAGGCTGTATGCAAAGGACAGCATTGCGTTCACCCGGTCAAGCGGTGGCCGTCTGCTCCTTGAATTGAAGTAAAACACATCCTTCGCGTTGAGTATCATTTCGTCAAACGCGCCGAAGTATGTATTCGCGCCGTTGCCCTCTATCCCGCGCAGGCTTTCCATATTTTCCGCTGAAATCGCCTGCGGCAGGAGTGCCTTTATGCTCTGCGATGCCTCCGCCAGCTTCGTATCGTCAACGCGCATGCCGTGGTCTCTGCGCGTGCGCTCTATGCTCCACCTTGAGTTATACAGCTTTGCAAATATCATCGTCCGCGCAATTTTGCAGCTTGCCGCCGCATCGTCCGCCGTTCTGTATTGTGTGCGCCGCAGCGGCACATTCCCGCTTATTTCGCCGGATACCCACGCAAGGGACCGCCCGTTCGGCATGCAGAGTGCGAACCCCACACCGCGCTTGGCGCATGCACCCATAAGCGCTGGTGATGCGCCGGCATATGAAAACGATACTATGCCCTGCAATGTGTGCAGCGGATATCTGGCAACCTCCTGCTTGTCCCGCATTGCAACCACGTTTTCACCTTCAAGCGACAGGTATATGTCCTCCGAAAGCACATAAAACGTATTAAGGAACCTTTTCATGTGATCTCCTCCATCGCCGCCCTTATGTACGCGCCGACCGAGCGCTTTTTCATGAGCGAAGGCAAGCATAATTCATTCAGCGAACATGCCGCGCAGGACTTTGTCGGCTTTACCTTCGGCGTATAGCCGCGGCTGTACATATCATGCATTTCTGCTATCGCCTCAAGCACCTCCTTGCGCAGTTCGTCCGTGAAGGTTATTTCCATGCGCCGCCTCGGCATGCCGTAAAACAATGCACCGCGCTCTATTTTACAGCACAGCATATGCTCAAGGCACATAGCCTGCGCGCAAAGCTGCAATGTGTCCCCCGTGT
>ULWZ01031299.1_pt1 | contig 12888 bp, 10 predicted proteins | sample 1960811 | NCBI WGS metagenome assembly ULWZ01 (sample SAMEA4835825, study PRJEB28245) | human gut metagenome | biome: gut microbiome; material: fecal sample | place: Denmark | collected 2008 | reverse complement strand
CGATTGCTTCACATATTCTTTTAACAGCCATGGCTATTCCATAGTATGTTGCATGCTTTCTTTCGATTATTTCATAGGCACTGTTTTTAACATCATCAAATATTCTCTTCATAGATGCTTCGTGGTTGAAGTGTCCTCTGAGTTCACAGAATTCATTGACTGAAAGTCCACCGATTGTTGCGTTACTCCAGGCAGCAAGTTCACTGTCACCATGTTCACCGATTATAAATGCGTGGACACTACGGCTGTCGATAGCAAGATGCTCACCAAGAAGATACTTAAAACGGCCTGTGTCAAGAACTGTACCTGAACCGATTACACGGTTTGCAGGATAGCCGGATTCTTTAAGAGCGATAAGTGTAAGTATATCAACAGGGTTAGATACTATGAGAAGAATTCCACCAAAATCTCTTTTCTTAATCTCACCAACAATCGATTTCATAATAGCGGCATTTTTCTTTATAAGGTCAAGACGGGTTTCGCCTGGCTTCTGGTTTGCACCGGCTGTTATAACGATAATAGCTGCATCTGCTATATCATCGTAGTTTCCAGCATATATCTGCATAGGACGTGCAAAAGAAATACCATGGCTTATATCCATAGCTTCACCCTCTGCACGGTTAGTATCTGCATCTATTAAAACCATTTCAGAGAATAATCCACTCTGCATAAGTGCAAATGCAGAAGAAGAACCAACAAATCCACAACCAATTACAGCGACTTTTCTACTATTTACTTTCATATTAATCCTCATTTCTGCAGACATTATAATTCTTCATAGTTACAGCCGTTTGCAATGTCTGCAGGACAAACAGGTTGTATATTTAAAATAGAATATGTAATAACACATGTATTATTCATCTGAACAAGTATCAAGAACATATTGTTATTTCTTTAACAAAGATTAACACATTTAGTACATTGTATGCAAGAATTATATATGAAACATATTTTTGTGCAAAATCACAAAAAATATGATGCTTATTATGTTAAATTAGACTGAATGAAATATATAAATTAACATATATAAAATAATTCTTAAATAATATAGCAATGATTATAATTATTATTGACTAAATGAGATAATACAGTTATTTTAAATAAATTGGGATATATTTTTTTAAAACAGCAGCTTAGGATATACTTTAAAGCAGGTATTATTAATGAAGTTGTAAATAAAACTGTAAATGGAGATATAAATTTAGCTGTAAATGTAGTTATAATTGAGGGAGTTGTATATGGAGATAAGAATAAGAAAAAGAAATCAGAACAAATTCAGGAAAATGCTGAAAAAATACAGACAATATATTATTGTTGGTGTGGCAGCGGTTGTAATAATAATAATATGTATCGTTATTCTTATTACATCAGGGGTAAAATATAAGAAAAGTAATAGTTCATTAAATGATGCACAGAGTAATACAGCTACGAATAATGATTACGTGGATGTAACTGAAAATGAAAATACACAAAGTGAAGAGTCATATGAATCAGATATAGATGGTGATCCGGAAAAACAGGATGATCTTGTTTATGGAGAAGAGGTAAATGTATCGTCACTGCCAGGTGATAGTGCTTCATATTCTAATGGAATAGATGTTTCAAAGTGGCAGGGAACGATAGACTGGAAGAAGGTGGCAGCCAGTGGTATAGATTATGCCATGATAAGAATAGGCTATAGGACAGACATAAACGGAACAATATGTGAAGATGAGTATGCATCATATAATCTTATAAGTGCGCAGGCGGCTGGCATTAAAACAGGTGTATATTTCTTTTCTACAGCGGTTAATGAGGCTGAGGCAATAGAAGAGGCTGAGTGGGTTGTAGATTATATAGCAGGTTATGCCATTACATACCCGGTCGTATATAATTGTGAGGATTTTACAAGCCAGACAAGCAGAATGTATGGTATTACTAATGAGGACAGAACCAATAATGCTATTGCATTTATGAACACGATTTCAGATGAAGGTTATGATGCTATGTTGTATGCAGGAAAGAATGAACTTGTTGACAACAGGTTATGGAATACAGATGACATAAAAAAACAGTATCCATTATGGATAGCTTCTTATAGCGAAGGTGCATATCCTAAGGTTACGTCTCCTTCGTATACTGGAACAGTTGCTATGTGGCAGTATACGAACAGAGGAAGAGTTGATGGCATAGAAGGCTATGTGGATATGAATGTAGCTTATTTCAGCTATGATTCAGCTGCTGATCCTTTTGATCCTGATAAGCCGCATGATGATATAAATGTGGCTGAGCTTGGCATAGTGTTTAAGAATGTTGATGAAACAGTTACAGCAAAGGAAGAAACCAATCTTCGTACTTCTCCGGACATAAGAGGGGCTTTAGCTTCGGTATTGTATAATGGTGATACAGCAAGACGTACAGGAATAGGAGATAATGGATGGTCAAGGCTTGAATATGAGGGAACAACTGTCTATGCAATATCAAGCTATCTGACGACAGATCTTAATAGTAAACCATACGATAACAGCAATGGTAACTTTTCTGTGAACGGCATGGAATTCTCTCCATATAATGATAATGTAACGGCAAAGGAAGAAACAAACCTAAGAACTCTTCCAAGTACTGATACAGGTACTGTAGTTACATCCATAAAGAATGGAGAATATGTAAAACGCACAGCAACGAGTGTACGTGGATGGTCACAGGTTGAGTATAATGGGCAGAAGCTGTATGCTGTATCAAGTTATCTTACCAATTAGGAATAATATGCTGCATCAGAATATTAAACGAAATATTATGTAAAACTGGAAAGAAAAATAAGAGTGAAAAACAGGAGTGAAAGAGTGAAAATATGTTTTTAAACAAAAAAAGAATTGTTAAAGCACTTGTAACGACAGCTGTTTTAACAATAATAGTAACAGGACTGTATGGGTGTGGTGCTGGAAGTGCTAAAACAGCAGTATCTGATAGTAAGGTTAATTCAGGAGAGTATGATATGACGGAAGGCGCATCTGTAAGTAATCCGTATACATTTACAGATGATTATGGCAGAGAGGTAACAGTGACTTCACATAAGAGAGCCGCAGCACTTATAGGAAGCTTTGCTGATATATGGGTGTCTGCAGGAGGAAACCTTGTTGCAGCTGCCAATGATACATGGACGAATTTTGATTTGGAGCTTACAGATTCAGTCATTAATCTTGGAAGCATACTGAATCCTAACGTAGAACTGCTTATAGCTTCACAGCCGGATTTTGTCATAGCAAGCTGTAATACTGAGGCTGATATAGCACTTATGGATACACTTGAAAATGCTGGCATAACAGTAGCATACTTTGATGTTTCTAATTTTACCCAGTATCTTAATATGCTTGATCACTGTACAATGATCACTGGGAGAAGAGATCTGTATAAGACTAATGGTGAGGATGTGAAGCAGCAGATAGATGAAATAAAAAGTACAATGGGTAATAATCATCCAAAGGTGCTTTTTATAAGAACAGCTGCCAGCAGTGTTAAAGCAAAGGGAAGTACAGGCTCTGTGTGTGGTGAGATGCTATCAGATCTTGGCTGTGTCAATATAGCAGATTCGGATAAAAGTATGCTGGACGATTTAAGTCTTGAGGGTATAGTGGCGGCTGATCCAGACTATATATTTGTTACAACGCAGGGTAATGATATCCAGGCAGCTATGAAGAGTATTAATAATCTATTGACAGATAATGCAGCATGGAATTCGCTAAGGGCTGTGAAAGAAGGAAAATATTATGTGCTGGATAAAAAGTTATATAACATTAAACCTAATGCCAGATGGGGAACAGCATACAAGCAGCTTGCAGATATTCTAAAACAATAACATGTTATAAGGTAAAAGTATAATACATAATAAATTCAGAATGCTATAGGAGGATAAATAAATGGGATATTTTCCGTTTTTTATTGACATTAAAGGAAAAAAAGGATTAATCATAGGTGGTGGCAGGATTGCGGAGCATAAGCTAAGAAAGATTCTTGCATATGAGCCTGATATAACTGTGGTTGCAACAAAGATAAGTGACAGTATAAAGAGCATAGAGGGTGTCAAGTTCATCGAAAGAGAATTCGTTAATTCAGATCTTGAAGGATGTTCATTCTGTATAGCGGCAACGGATGATAAAAAATTCAATGCATATGTTGCTGGTGTATGCAGAAAATATCATATTTTTATAAATGTTGTAGATGATAAGGATAACTGTCAGTTTTTATTCCCATCAGTGTATAAAGCTGGAAATCTGTCTATAGGCATATCGACACAGGGAGCCAGCCCATATATAGCTGCTGATATAAAAAATCGTATAGCATCAGAGCTTCCGCCTGATATAGAGCAGATACTTGATTATCTGTGTTCCATAAGGGAAAATATAAAAGCTAAGGTGGAAGATTCATCTAAGAGAGCTGCTATATTTAAAGCATCAGCAAGAAGGTGCATGGTTCTTGGAAGAAAGCTGGATGATGACGAACTTGATGAGATAATAGCCTCTGTTAAAGAAAACGAGGCTGATGAAACAAAGAAGGGCAGAGTTGTGATAGCAGGAGCTGGCTGTGGTGCATATGACCTGATAACCGTAAGAGCACTTAATGCGGTCAAGGCAGCAGAGGTTCTTGTATATGATGACCTGATAGATGAAAGACTGTTAGAATATGCCTTAGAGAGCTGTGAGAAGATATACGTTGGTAAAAGAAATGAAAGACATTCAACACCACAGCAGGATATCAATGAGCTTCTTCTTGCCAAAGCAAATGAAGGAAAATATGTGGTACGCCTTAAAGGCGGTGATCCTTATGTGTTTGGAAGGGGTGCTGAAGAGATACAGTATCTTAAGGAAGCAGGTATAGAAACAGAGGAAATACCAGGCATAAGTTCTGCGATAGCAGTTCCTGCAATGGCAGGAATACCAGTTACACACAGAGATGTAAGCAGAAGCTTTTCGATTATAACAGGACATACATCAGGCGATGGAAAAGATGGTGAAAAAACATTGCATGCGGATATCAGAAATTCTGCTGCCATGGATGGAACATGTGTATATCTGATGGGACTTACACATCTTAAAGAGATAGCAGATACCCTTATGAAAGAAGGAAAATCAGAAAACACACCGGCTGCTGTTATAAGTGGAGGGTTTGATGGTACATATAAGGCAGTGAGAGGTACACTTAAAGATATAGTAGAAAAAACCGCTAAAGAAGGTATACAGTCACCTGCTGTTATTGTTACAGGAGATACTGTTAACATGAATATATAAGCTCAAGATAGAGTTTAGGGTACGCAAAATACCAGAAATTAAATAAAATTAAAATAAACCACATAAACATATTGACTTTGTAGGGAAATGGGTATATTGTAACAATACAATTTCCAAAGGTTGCCAGGCAACTCAAAGAAGCCTGGCAATATTTTTTAATCAATAAACATACTAACAGACTATGTATATATGAAAACAGGTTTAAAATTAACATTAAATAACAGCTATACAAAATACGGAAAGGAGATATGAATAATGAAGACAATAAATATCAGTAAGCTTAATAATAAAATTAAAACAATAAAAGCGGTTGGTATGGCATGTATGACATTATCAGTATTTTTTCTTTCCGGATGCGCAAATAAGAGAGACGGACTTACAATAACTAATGTTTCATATGATCCAACAAGAGAGTTTTATGAGGAGTATAACGACATATTTGCTGATTATTATATGAATCATTATGGAAAACAGATAAAGGTGATACAGTCGCATGGGGGTTCAGGAAGCCAGGCAAGATCAGTGGTTGAAGGCTGCAATGCTGATGTTGTGACACTGGCACTTGAGCATGATATAACGCTTATAGAAAATACCGGACTGATAGCTGCTGGATGGAAGGATGAGTATGATAAAGATTCAGCACCATATACATCAACGATTGTGTTCTTAGTAAGAAAAGGCAATACATTTGGAATAAAGGACTGGGATGATCTTACTGCCGATGGAGTTGAGATAATAACACCTGATCCTAAGAGCAGTGGTGGTGCATGTTGGAATTTTCTTGCGGCATTAAGCTTTGCAGAAGAAAAATATACGGATGAGAGTTCTAAGAAAGAATTTTTAAGAAAATTATATTCCAATGTTTCAGTGCTTGATTCAGGAGCAAGAGGTTCAACAACAACATTTGTTGAGAATAAAAAAGGTGATGTGCTTATAGCATGGGAAAACGAAGCGATTAACTCGGTGAATTCTTATCCTGATGAATATGAGATAGTAACACCTTCAGTCAGTATACTTGCACAGCCTAGTGTGGCAGTTGTTGATGATAATGTTAAGGTTAACAGGTCAGAAGAGCTTGCAAGTGCATATCTTTCATATCTGTATTCTGAGAGCGCACAAAGACTGGCAGCAAAATATGGCTACAGACCCTCAGATAAGAACATATTATCTGAGTATGGTGATAAATTTGATTTGAATGTACGGCTTACATCAATAGAAGATTATGGTGGATGGGATGAAGCTTACAGGATATATTTTGATGATGGAGGATGGTTCGATGAAATATACGACAACTGATAAAACTAATATAGAACCTGAATTCAATGGGAAAAAAGTAAAGGACAGGAAGGTAAGGGTTATTCCTGGATTTCATCTTACATTAGGAATAACAGTGACAATGTTATCGCTTATAGTGCTTATACCACTGGCATCGGTTATGGTTTATTCGTTAAAGCTTTCACCCGGCGAGTTTATGGCACTTGTGACTAAGAAAAATGTTGTAAATGCATTTATAACAAGTATAAGCTGTTCCTTTATAGCAGCAGTTATTAACTGTATATTCGGGACAATACTTGCATGGACGTTTGTTAAATATGATTTCACATGTAAAAGGATACTTGATGGACTTATTGAGCTTCCTTTTGCACTTCCAACAGCAGTTGCAGGCATAACACTTTCAAAGCTGTATTCAGAGACAGGAATGTTAGGAAAGCCTCTTGCATCGCTTGGAATAAAGGTTTCATATACACATATCGGACTTGTTATTGCCTTAGTATTCGTTGGTATACCTTTTGTAGTAAGAGCTGTAACACCAGTTCTTGAAAAGATGGATTCACAGTATGAGGAAGCAGCTTATATTTTAGGAGCAGGTCCGGCAAAAACATTTTTTAAGGTAATACTTCCAGAGATAAGTCCGGCACTTCTTACAGGCTTTGGGCTGGCATTTGCAAGAGGTATAGGAGAGTATGGAAGTGTTATATATATATCGGGTAACAGTGCCAAGGAACATACACAGGTTGTTTCTTATGTGATAATGCAGAAACTCAATTATATTGATTATGCCTCTGCTACAGCTATTGCACTTGTGATGCTTGTCATATCATTTCTTATATTACTTATCATAAATATTATACAGATGAGAGTGGCAGCAAGAACATCTTAAGCAATACATCAGGCTATTAAAATATTTGGATTACTAACAATAACTAACATATAAATTAACAGGAAGCTGATAAGAGGTCAATAAAAGATTAATTAAGAAGCTTAACAGAATGGAGGTAAGCATGAGCGGAAATGATAAGCTTGAAAAAAGAAAAAGAACAACAAGAAATATATGTGTGCTTATTACAGTGGTTTTTATCATCGTGATGCTTATACTTCCACTGTTCTCTATTATAGTAAGTTCACTTAAAGAGGGAGTAGGCTTTTATATAAAGGCAGTAACGACTTCTTATGTGTTAAGTGCACTTAAGGTTACAGTTATAGCAACTTTTGTGGCTCTTGTTATTAATACCTTATTTGGAATAATAGCAGCCTGGGTACTTACAAGATTTGATTTTAAAGGAAAACAGGTGCTTGCAACGCTTATAGATATACCATTTTCAATATCGCCTGTTATAGTTGGACTTGCATTTCTTATGACATTTGGAAGACTTGGTTTCTTTTATCCTGTTATAAGATGGTTTAATGAGATATTTGGAACAAATATAAGGATTGCTTTTGCAGTCCCGGGTGTTGTGCTTGCAACGATATTTGTTACATTTCCTTATGTGTCAAGAGAAATAATACCGGTGCTTAATTCACTTGGAAAGGATGAGGAGGAAGCAGCAGCACTTATGGGTGCAGATGGCTTTACAATATTCTTTAAGATTACACTTCCAAATATAAAGTGGTCGCTTATATATGGAATTATATTGTGTACATCTAGGGCACTTGGAGAGTTTGGTGCGGTAAATGCATTGTCAAAGACAAGGGGAGAGACATTTACACTTCCTCTTGAGATAGATGCACTGTATATGTCTGGGACAGATTCATCTATAACAGCTGCATTTGCTGTGTCATCAATACTTGTAATAATAGCAGTCATAGTACTTATACTTAAGAATGTGTTTGAATACAGACAGAAGAATGCTAAGAAGGGAGGAGTTAAGTAATGTATGTTGAGATGAGAAATATATTTAAGCAATATGGAAGCTTCAGGGCATCGGATAATGTAAACTTTGCTATCGAAAAAGGAAAGCTGGTTGCACTGCTTGGTCCTTCGGGAAGTGGTAAAACAACTATATTAAGAATGATTGCAGGACTTGAAACTCCAAGCTTTGGAGATATATACATAGATGGAAAGAGGGTTAATGATATACCAGCCAGCAAGAGAGGTATAGGCTTTGTATTCCAGAATTATGCATTGTTCCGTCATATGACAGTATATGAAAATATAGCCTTTGGTCTTAAGCTTCAGAAGGTGCCAAGGGATGAGATAAGGAAAAGAGTTACAGAGCTTCTTGAAATAACTGGACTTGCAGGACTTGAGAAAAGATATCCTAACCAGTTATCAGGCGGGCAGCGTCAGAGAGTTGCGTTCGCAAGAGCGCTTGCACCTAACCCACAGGTGCTTCTTTTAGATGAACCCTTTGCTGCGATAGATGCCAAGGTAAGGACAGAGCTTAGAACATGGCTTAGAAGCATGGTTACAAAGCTTGGAATAACAAGTATATTTGTAACACATGATCAGGATGAGGCTGTTGAGGTTGCTGATGAGATTATCATAACTAATCATGGCAGAATAGAACAGATGGGTAGTCCGATAGATATATATAAAAGTCCGGCAACGCCTTTTGTTGTTGAGTTCATAGGAAAGGCATCAGAGGTTAGTGATTATTCAAGACTTAAGGGCTTTGATGAAGTTAATGGGGCTGACATGGCTTTCATAAGACCAGAGTTTGTAAAAATATCAAAGTATGGAAAGCTTCAGCAGTTCAACAGTGCAGCAGAAGAAGGATATGTTGAAGATATATTATTCAGGGGCAATCATTTGGATGTCACAGTTAATATCGGATGTACAAGAATAACAGGTGAGTGGTCGCTGGAAAAGGAACCTCTTGCGGTAGGTGAGAAGGTCCATGTGCTTATATACAGAATATATGCGGTTGACAGTGAGAAAACTTATCTGTGTGAGAATAAGGGTATGAAGTCAGATGACGTATTCTATATCTGATGGTGTATTATTATAGTATTGTGAAATCTTTAAGGTGATAGTAGTAAAATAGAAATTACTTTACTTCAAAAAGGAGTGCTTATGAAGATAAATGGATTAAAGAAGCTTACAACGGATGTTCTTATAATAGGTGGTGGTACAGCGGGCTGTTATGCGGCACTTACTATAAAAGAGCAGTCAGATACAGCGAGTATCATTATAGCGGAGAAAGCTAATATAAAACGAAGTGGATGTCTTGCAGCAGGTGTTAATGCTATCAATGCATATATAGTAGAAGGCAGAAATCCAGAAGATTATGTTGATTATGCTAAAAATGATGCTGATGATATAGTAAGAGAGGATCTGCTTCTTACTATGTCGGAAAGACTTAATGAAGTTACTGCTAAGATGGAGAAGCTTGGCCTTGTCATACTTAAGGATGAGAATGGAAAGTATGTTGCAAGAGGCAATCGTAATATTAAGATAAATGGTGAGAATATCAAGCCTATACTTGCCTCGGCAGTGGCAGCACTTGATGGAGTGACAGTTATAAACAGACTTAATATAACAGATTATATAGTTAAGGATAATAAAATTCTTGGTGCCATAGGTTTTAACATTGATGATGGATATGCATATGAGATAAGGGCAAAGAAAGTTTTATGTGCAACAGGAGGGGCGGCTGGACTTTATAAGCCTAACAATCCAGGATTTTCAAGGCATAAGATGTGGTATCCACCGTTTAATACCGGAGCTGGATATGCAATGGGGATTAATGCCGGGGCTGAGATGACAACATTAGAGATGAGATTTATAGCATTACGTTGTAAAGATACTATAGCACCAACAGGGACCATAGCCCAGGGAGTCAAAGCTAAGCAGATTAACTCAAAGGGAGAAGTGTATGAAGATAAATATGGTCTTACAACCTCACAGAGAGTATATGGAACTGTAAGAGAGAATATCGAAGGAAGAGGCCCATGTTACTTAAGAACAGAAGGAATAAGCAGCGAACAGGATGAATCTTTAAAGAAGGCTTATCTTAACATGGCACCAAGCCAGACACTTAAGTGGATAGAGTCAGGAAAGAATCCAAGTGAGCAGAATGTTGAGATAGAAGGAACAGAGCCTTATATCGTAGGTGGACATACAGCCAGTGGTTACTGGGTAGATACTAACAGAAAAACTACCATAGATGGATTGTATGCGGCAGGTGATGTTGCAGGTGGATGTCCTCAGAAGTATGTAACAGGAGCTATGGCAGAGGGTGAGATAGCTGCTATAGATATTGTTAAGGCACTTAAAGAAGAGGCAGAGCTGGCAGATACCTTTAGTTCACAGGATGCCGCTTATGGCTGTCATGATATTAATGATGATTATAAAGCCTTAGAAAGCTTTGCAGAAGAATTCGTAAGTAAAAAGCTTGAGGAATATAATGCATATCTTGAAAGACAGGATGAAGTATTTTCGACAGAACAGCTTGAAGAAGCTATGCAGAAGGTTATGGATACCTATGCTGGTGGTATTGGAAGCCATTATCAGTTTAATGAAAAGCAGCTTGAGCTTGCAAAGCAGAAGATAGAACAGATTATCACACTTTCAGGAAATGTGTCAGCAGCAGATTACCATGGACTTATGTTTGTGTATGAGCTTAAGGAAAGACTTACTGTCTGTCAGGTGCTTATAGAGCATTTAAAGGCAAGAAAAGAAACAAGATGGCACAGCTTTGCTGAAAATCTTGATTATCCTGATAAGTCAGAAGAGTGGCTTAAGTATGTCAACACTAGAAAGAATGGTGATAACATAGAAGTTATATTCAGAAATCTTGTAGGAAGAGGTGAGACATATGAGCATAATGATAGATAAAAGCAGATGTGCAGGATGTGGACAATGTAGTATCGTCTGTCCAGGAAGCCTTATAAAGATGGGTGAGGATAAAAAGGCATATATAAAGTATCCTAAGGATTGCTGGGGATGTTCATCATGTCTTAAGGAATGTAAGTTCGAGGCTATTGCACTGTATCTTGGAGCAGATATGGGTGGTATGGGAAGTAAGATGAGTGTTACTACCAAAGGTGACTACCTTAACTGGAACATAGATAAAACAGATGGCAGCAGGGAAACGATAGTTATTAATAAGAAAGAATCTAATAAGTACTGATGTAAGATTAATGCTGTAAAAGGTATTAGAAGGATTATATTGAATAACTGATATTTGTAATAAAAAATTAGTTTATTTAACTTAAATGATTATTAGCGTATAAACATATAAACATACTATGAAAGTAAGATAATCATTCTAAAGTAATACATAAGGAAAGGACGGATAAAACAATGGCAGAATTATCGCATCTTGATCAGCTTGAAGCTGAAGCAATATATATAATAAGAGAGGTAGCGGCGGAGTGTGAAAAGCCGGTTATGCTTTATTCTATAGGAAAGGACAGCTCAGTAATGCTTCATCTTGCTATGAAAGCATTTTATCCAGAGAAGCCACCATTTCCATTTCTTCATGTTAATACAACCTGGAAGTTCAAGGAAATGATTAAGTTCAGGGATGAAACAGCTAAGAAGCTTGGCATCGAAATGTTAGAATATATCAATGAAGATGGTGTTAAGAAGGGAATTAATCCTTTTGACTATGGTTCAGTGTATACAGATATTATGAAGACACAGGCTTTAAAGCAGGCTCTTAACAAGTATGGTTTTACAGCAGCATTTGGTGGTGGCAGAAGAGATGAGGAAAAGTCAAGGGCTAAAGAAAGAATATTCTCATTCAGAAATGAAAATCAGGCATGGGATCCTAAAAACCAGCGGCCTGAAATGTGGAAGCTTTACAACTCACGTATCAATAAGGGTGAGAGCATAAGAGTATTCCCTATATCAAACTGGACTGAAACAGATATATGGCAGTATATTAAAAGAGAGAATATTGATATTGTACCTCTTTACTATGCAGCTAAGCGTCCTGTAGTTGAAAGAGATGGCATGCTTATAATGGTTGATGATGACCGTTTCAAGTTAAAGGAAGGCGAAAAGATAGAATACAGAAATGTACGCTTTAGAACTCTTGGCTGCTATCCTTTAACTGGTGGCATAGAGTCAAATGCTACAACTCTTGATGAGATAATCGATGAAACACTCAGTGCTGTATCTTCTGAGAGAACAACAAGAGTTATCGATAACGAAGCAGCAGGAAGTATGGAAAGAAGAAAGAGAGAGGGGTATTTCTAAGATGATAGGATTATTAAAGTTTATAACATGCGGAAGCGTGGATGATGGAAAGTCTACATTAATAGGACATATATTATATGATTCAAAGCTTTTATATGCTGATCAGGAAAAGGCTTTAGAGCTTGACAGTAAAGTAGGAAGCCGTGGTGGTGCTATTGATTACTCACTTCTTCTTGATGGACTTATGGCAGAAAGAGA
>ULWZ01061944.1_pt1 | contig 13111 bp, 9 predicted proteins | sample 1960811 | NCBI WGS metagenome assembly ULWZ01 (sample SAMEA4835825, study PRJEB28245) | human gut metagenome | biome: gut microbiome; material: fecal sample | place: Denmark | collected 2008 | reverse complement strand
GCAGAAGTGACGGAAGCTGTCAGTGGCAATGGAATTGCAGATGTAGAGCTTGAGGTGCTGACTGTAGATGCTGATGAGACGGCGGAAACAGCATTAGCAAATGCATCCGTGCAGAGTGTCACAGGGGCAGAGAATTGGACAACAGTGGGGGATTTCAGCATCTCCACAAGCGGTTTGTCCGGAACGGATTATACCTATGATGCGGATCAGAAACTGCTTACGATAAAGTCTGCCACACCGATCACAATTAAGAATACAGATGCATCCAAGGCAACCGATAACTGCATTTATGTGGGATCCGGTGTATCAGCCGATGTGATGTTGGCAGGGGTGAATATTGCATGCTCTTCGGCACCGTTTGAGATTGCAGGGGACAGTACCGGAGATGTGACGGTTACTTTAGCGGATGGAACTACGAATGCTTTGACGGTAAATAGTAGAACAACAAGTGCGGCACTGCAAAAGAATGGAGCTTATTCGGATACACTGGGCACATTAACGATACAGTGTGAGCATGTCGCCGAAGACCATGTCTGTTCTTCAGCTTGCGGTTCTTTGAGCGTGAGTGCAGAATATATGGATAATGGAGCCGGAATTGGCTGCGAAAAAGGCTATTATAGGGAAGCAGCTAATATCTGCATCAAGGGTGGAAATATAACAGCCAGAACATGGAATGGAGCCGGAATTGGCGGGGGAACTTATAGTGGTGCCTCATATATTACGATTTCCGGAGGCAATGTAGATGCACAGGCGAGTAACAGCGGAGCCGGGATCGGTGGTGGAGGAAATGCCAAAAAAAATGTAGTTTCCCACATATATATTACGGGCGGGAGTGTGACCGCGCATAGTAATTATAGTGGAGATGGAATCGGACAGGGCGGCGGTGGTAAAGGCTGTTCTGATATTTATATATCAGGGGGATCGGTCAAGGCATCTTCTGAGAACGGTAATCCAATCAGCGGTACTCCGAAGGATCAGGAAGGGGAAGACGGAAAAGAAGTATATCTCCTGAAGACACCGGCAAATGAGTCAAATGCGGATGTAACGGTAAACGGAATAAAGCAACGGTTAAAGCAGCATAGCGCAAGTGACACAAGCCTTTATCTCTATCTTCCACAGGATGACTATACGGTTTCTGTCGGAAGCACCACAAAACAGTATTCTTTTGATGGTTCGGCATTTGCAGAGGCAGTTGTAGGCACGGATTTCGAAGTATCCGCCACGAAAGCAGGTGAGACTTTATCTGAAAGTGATTATACCTATTTCAAAGGAAAATTGACGATCAATACGGATAAGGGGATAACGATTCAAAATCAAGATCCGGATCAGGCAACCTCGGATGTTATTGCCGTGAAGTATGGTGTGGCGGCGGATATTACACTGGCAGGGGGAAATATTGACTGCTCCGGTACGGAGAAACCGGCATTTTTGATTGAGGATAACAGCAATGCGGATGTTACAATTACGTTGGCAAATCTTTCTAATAATATACTGTCCGGAGGTACAGATAAGCCGGGTTTGCAGAGAAACAGCGAAAATGATAACAAACTGACGATAACGTGTCAGAAAGCAAATGAAGCAGATCATATCTGCGATGAAAACTGTGGCAGCCTGAAGGTGACGGGCAATGGAAATTCGGCGGGAATCGGTGGTTCTGGACAACATATTGTAGGAAATCTCAGTATTCTGGGGGGAAACATTACTGTATCAGCAGATACCGGAGCAGGAATTGGAAACGGATACAATTCAGAGAATCGGCAGAAAACGATCGATATTTCAGGAGGGAATATCGATGCGAGCAGTCAACAGGGCTCTGGAATAGGTTATGGGAATGGCAATAAGCTTACGATGAATCTTGTTATCCGTGGCGGCAGGATAAAGGCAGCAGTAAAAGGCTCTGTTAAGGAAAACTTTGGAATCGGTGGTGGATGGAGCTCAACGAGCGACTATGACGCCAACATAAAGATCACCGGTGGTTCCGTAAATGCTACATCCGTGAAAGGTCAGCCGACAAACGAGGCGGGAGAAAAGCTATATCCTTTGAAAATTTCTAATGTAGCAGATGCAGATGTGACGATTGATGATAAGACATATTCGAGCAAGCTGAAAGATGCAGACAATAATCTGTACATATGGCTGACAGCAGGTGCGCATACAGTCAATGGCGTGAAAGCAAATTATGGTATCAGCAAGTCGGGACAGTTATTATATGCTCCTGTAAAGGATGACTTTACATACACTGCACCGGTGGATCTGACGTATGATAAGACGGCTAAAACTGCAACTGTCAGCGTAAAGGAAAACGTGCCATATATCGACAAGACAGTAATCGTCAAGTATGTGGATAGTGAAGGAAATGAAATGACAGATCTTCCTGTAAATGCCGGGACCTATACCGTAAAGGTATGTATGGATGAAGCATCGGATGATCATATCGCAGCAGAGATTGAATTAGGAAGCTTTACAATCAAGCATGCGGTGCTTGATACATCTTCTATAGAGAAAGAGAAAGGATTTCCTTGCAATGATAAAGTGCAGAAAGTGAGCGATGTAGCACTGCCGAAGAGCTGGAGTTGGGACAGTACAGATGCAGAGAAGTCATTAATGGCAGGAACGACAGTGGAAGCTGCAGCTATTTATGATGGAGAAGACAAGGATAACTACACCGAAGAAAGTAGAAAAATCACCATTCAGATTACAAAGGCTCATACCGATGCAGACGGAGATGGCAGGTGTGATATCAGTGACTGTGGTGCGATCATAGATGGCATCGGTGCAAAACTCGCCGGTTATTCCTTAAGTCTTACCGGTAATATAGGCGTTAATTTTTACATGGAGTTGTCGAATGACATTGTAAAAGATGAATCCGCATATTTGAATTTTACCTTGCCAAATGGCACGACATCAAAGGTATATGTAAAGGGAACTCATGAAGACGGTTCGACCGCCACAACCGATACAACGGTAAAGGATGGCGTGACGTATTATGTCTTTACCTGTGAAGTGGCTGCCAAAGAAATGACTTCAGATATCAAGGCACAGATGATTGGTAACGATGGTGAAAAGACGGGAAAAGTGTATACATACACGGTAAAAGAGTATGCAGATTATATCCTGTCACATACGTCTGCAGATGACAATACCAGTAGCGCAACAATACAGTTGGTAAAGGGTATGTTAAACTATGGTGGTGCAGCGCAGAAATATTTTGGATATAAGACAGATAAGCTTGCGTCAGATGGCTTGACTCTGACAGAACCAGTGTTTGAAGATACAAGCATTATAAGTTCTATAAAGGATGAGGCAAATAAAGCTGTTATTACAAACTATAGTGATCCAGATAAAATTACGTTTAAATCCGCGTATTTATCACTGAATTCTACGACAGATCTTTGTGTTTATGTGCAGTTTGCGGAAGATGTGACAGTGCAGGAAGATATGTTTGCAATTTTGCTTGGTAGCAATGAAATATCAAAGAATCAGTATGAGGTAACAAAAGTTAATGAAGGGAACTGTTATAAGATCACATTGCACGGAATAAAAGCAAGTCAGCTGCAGGAGAAGTATGTATTTGAAGTGAATTTGCCTGATACGGAACAGGCAGTACTTAAATATGGCGCAACCAGTTATGCGTACACGGTCATGAGCAGTGCGTGTGATAATATAGATAATATTGAATCACTCAGAGAAGTTGTCAAGGCACTTTATGCATATGGCAGCTGTGCACAAGGATATGAATACTACAAAAACAAGAATTAAAGGGAGGCAAAAAAACATGAAAGAAAGATACGAAACACCGGAGATGGAGATTGTGGAGTTTGAAACAGAGGATATTATTACAACGAGTGGCAATGAATTACCAGGGATGCCGATAAGCTAGTTTATAGTGGTTTATAGTGTCAGGTACAAATCGATAAGCTAAACCCGGAAGCCTTTAAATCTAAATGATCTGAAAAAGAGATATATTTATGTATGGTATCGTGAAGGGGAAAAACTGTGAAAAAAAGAAGAATAGCACTACTGTGTATTACATATTTGAGTATCGTATTATTGGGAATGACAGTTCCTGTCATGGCAAAAGATATGTTGCAAATACAAGAGCCGACAGATGACCTTGCGCCCTATGAAGAACCACAGGCAGCGATTACAGATGTATGGGAAGCAGGTAAAGAGGATCTTGATGCGGAGCAGGGAACGGATGCGTCGGATACACCCGTATATACCCGGAGCACAGATGTTTATGATGCTATCAGACAGGCTCTTCTCAACCGTGAAGAAACACTGATACTATCGGTGGGCGGAGAGGTACTGGATGGTGTTACAACTGAAAATATAAAGGACTGTGCAATGGGCATTGTGGAAGAGGCGACAAAGCACATTACCTGTGGAGAGCCCGGAAGTGATGCCAGACTGGGAGATTATTATGATAAAACGAGAGGCGCATGGCGGGTCGACATATCGTATGCTTATTCCGGGACACAGGTAACACAGGCAACTTATACCTATACATTTTCCTTTTACACCGGCAAAGAGCAGGAAGATTATGTGACGCAGCGTCTGAGCGGAGAGGTCTACCCGGCGCTCAAACTGTCTGATCCCGGTTTGACGGATGCACAGAAGATCTGCAGGATCTATACATGGATCACGACGAATGTCTCCTATGATTATGAGAATCTGAATGATGATTCCAATCTGACCAAATATACTGCTTATGGTGCACTGCATGATGGAAAGGCTGTCTGTCAGGGGTTTGCAGGGTTATTTTACAGAATCTGTATGGATAATGGAATTGACTGCAGGATTGTGACAGGAACAGCGAACGGCGGCGGTCATGCATGGAATATGGCACAGGTGGATGGCGTATATTACCTGCTGGATGCGACATGGGACTGTAAAGTGGTCGCGGATGGAACGCGGTCGGAACAGGCAAATAAATATATTTACTTTTTGAGAAGCAGTCTGCCGGATCATACAGAAGATACCAAAGAGGCTGTTACAAGCGGATACAATATGGCAGATCATAGTATTTCGGCAATTGCCGCGGTTATAAATACCGAAGGCAAAAAAACGTTAACAAGTAGTGATGTGACGCTGCAGGATATCTGTGGGAATGTATTAACGGATGCACAGAAAATATGGTTTAAGGTGGCAGTGACAAAAGATGAAGAAAATGTCTGTACATGGCATATCAAGGTAAGCTGTAGTGCGATCGGCAAGGAAGATCTTGTTTTTGCGGATGACACGAAATATACGCATATGGATCCTGACAATGATGGGAAATGTAACACCTGTGACTTGTTTCTGGACGGTGTAGGAGCACATCTTGCCGGGTATACATTAAGCCTGAATGGAAATATTGGTGTAAACTTCTATATGGAGCTGACTGACGATGTTGCATCTGATGAATCTGCTTATATGTCTTTTACATTACCAAATGGCGCAATATCAAAGGTGTATACATGCGGTACACATGAGGATGGCATAACAGCACAGAAAGCTTCCGTTTCATTAGATGGCGCTGAGAAAGAATATTATGTTTTTGCCTGTGAAGTTGCAGCTAAGGAAATGACTGCAGATATCAGGGCACAGATCGTTGCAGATCATGGCGAAAAGAAAGGAACGGTATATACGTATACGGTAAAAGCGTATGCGGATTATATTTTGTCGCATGCGGAGGAGTATGGCAGTAATGTGAGTAATCTTGTAAATGCCATGTTGAATTACGGAGGCTTTGCACAGGAGTATTTTGGCTATAAAACGAATGATCTGGCGAATAAAGATTTGACGGAAGATGAAAAAGCTGCTGTCATAAATACAGTGAATGCGTCTGGGCTTTCCGGGATGAAAGCAAAGGTTGAGAATGCAGCAGACGTATGTACCTTTGTATCGGCATATCTTTCTTTAAAATCGTGTACTGACCTTTGTATCTATGTGAAACTGGCAGAGGGAGTATCCCTGTCTGATGTGACTTTTATGGTGGATGGGATGGTGCTGGATCAGAATCTTCTCAAAATGGAAAAAGTAAACGGAAGTGACTGCTACAGGATTGTCATACAAAATATCACAGCAGACCAGTTGGGGAAATTGCATACATTTGCCGTGAGAGCCGGTAGTGGTGAAAATGCAAAAAATGCAACACTTCAATATGGTGCATTTTCTTATATTTATGCGGTACTTTCCGATGCAGATGATACGATTGCAAATGCGGAAAAACTTCGCAATACAGTGAAGGCAATGTATTTATATGGCAATGCAGCCTGTATTTATAAAGAGGCAGGTTTATAGTGTCAGGTACAAATGCTTTCAAATGCCTTGAATTGCGTGAAAGTCAATGCATGGAAAAAGGAGATCCACAGCATCTGTGAGCAGGTGTTGTGGATTTTATTTTATGATGCCATCTCTTAAGAATTATAGAAAAAAGAAGCATAGGAATGGGAAAAAGTGAAAAAATAGTTGATATAGAGACCAAATTTTCAATAACTGTTGACGTTCTGCATAAATAAGAACTATAATTTATTGAAAATATAATCGATATGGAGACTAAATTTTCATTAGGGAGTGCGCAATGGAGAGAAATTTGTATTTGAATAAGCTGATCAGAAAGAAAAATAATGGTCTGATCAAGGTGATCACCGGAATTCGGAGAAGTGGTAAGACATATTTATTATTTGAGCTATTTTATGATTATCTAATAAAATCGGGAGTTGATAAAGATCATATTATAAAAATTGCTTTAGATGATAGAATAAACAAAAAATATCGAGATCCGGATATCCTATGCGAATATGTTCATGATGTAGTCAAAGATGATCAGATATATTATGTATTGCTTGATGAAGTACAGATGGTATCGGAATTTGAAGATGTATTAAACAGTTTTTTGCATATGAAAAATGTAGATACTTATGTGACCGGTAGTAATGCAAAATTTTTATCAAAGGATATTATTACGGAATTTCGAGGAAGGGGAGATCAAGTGCATTTGTTTCCTTTGTCTTTTGCAGAATATATATCGGGAAAAGATATTGATAGACAGCAGGCATGGCAGGAATATACAATGTATGGTGGTTTACCTAAAATGCTTGAAATTGAAAATGAAGAAGACAAAGCAGTATATCTGAGAGATATTTTTAAAGAAACATATATTAAGGACATATTAGAGCGTAATGATATCAGAAATCCGGTTGAAATGGAGGAATTGCTGAATTATTTAGCTTCAGCTATTGGTGGTTTGACAAATCCCAAGAAGCTGGCAGATACTTTTAAATCAGAAAAGAATGTATCTGTGCATCCGGATACGATTAAGACATATTTGGATTATTTTGAGGACTCATTTCTGATCAGCAGAGCAAACCGTTATGATGTAAAGGGCAGGAAATATATAAGTACTCCTATGAAATTTTATTTTACGGATTGTGGACTGAGAAATGTCAGGATCAATTTCAGACAATATGAAGAAACTCATATTATGGAAAATATCATCTATAATGAACTCCTGATAAGAGGATATCATGTTGATGTGGGTATGATCGAATATAACTGCTATACTGAGAACAGAAAAAGAGTACAAAAACAGTTAGAGGTAGATTTTGTATGTAATCAGGGGTCTAAGAGAATCTATATCCAATCTGCACTGGCTTTGCCTACAAGAGAAAAAGAAGAACAGGAACAATTGCCGCTTCAAAATATCGGTGATTCTTTTAAAAAGATAATTATTGTGAAAGATGGTCCTACACATTACAACGAATCGGGAATTTTGATATTGAACCTATTTGATTTTTTGTTGAAAGAAAATAGTTTGGAATGTTAAGTTTGTAGTGTCAGGTACAAATGCCAAATGTTTTGATTCTGTATCAGAGTGTGTCGGTTGTCTTCAAAATGTGGACAACTGGCACACTTCAGGAATATAATAGGAACAGAAGGAAAGTTGAGGACATGATAACAAAACATCAATCAATCAGGAGGTTATGTATGTTGATGGATGAGAGAGTCAGGGTGTTTTTATGAAAAGGAAAATTTATATTATAGCAGCCGCGGCTATTGTGCTGATGATTGTTGTTGCAGCTGCAGTTTGTGTGAATAAAGGGAAACAGAAGGAGAATCCGGTCAGCAGAATATCTGAGGAGCAGGAAACCGTAACAGATCAGAAGCAGGCAGTCGGGCAGGCAGAGGCGGATGATACGGAAGCGGAGGCGGAAGACGCTAAGAAAACTGAGAATGAACCGGTGGCGGAAGATGCTAAGGAAACTGCGAACAAACCGTCGGACGAGACAGAGAAAACTGCGATCGAACCGACAGTGGGTGTAGAAAAGAATACTGCCATCAAACCGACAGATAGTGTGACAAAAGAGAATGCAGCAGAGCAGACATCCCGGACAACAGATAAAACGGTAAATATCAAAAACAATAAGAAACAGGATACAGACGGAACTACAGAAAAGCGGGCAAAAACAAAGAAGGAAGAGCCGGATCAGCTGCCAATAGTAGATATTACAGAGGATGAAAAAGCATCTGAAAGCACAAAACAACCGGAGAAACATCAGGCAGAAGATACGAAGCAGAACGAAGAAAAACAATCGGAAGGTACCAGACAGACCGAAGAAAAACAACAGGAAGATACCAGGCAGGATGAGGCACAGCAACCGGCCGGTGACACGCAGAAAGAAAATGAAAAGACGTCAGCTACGATAGAGCTTCCTTTTGTACCTGCAGAGGGCACAGAATGATAGAAGCCGGAGCGTTTACCATACAACTGGCAGGAAAAAGAATCCATATCCGGCCGTTGTATGATATGGTGAGAGAATATTGCAAAGCATATATTGTGCCTGATGCATGCGCAGATCTGTCTGTACAGATTTTGGCAGAAGATATAGCCTATGAGAGAAGGCAGTCTGAGCGGAAAGCGGAGCTGGCAGGTCAGAAGGAAGCAGCATATACAGATGCTTACCTGGAAACACTTGCCGTATACCGCAGGATCGCAGAATGGATGCCAATGCAGAATACCTTGTTGTTTCATGGCTCGGCAATTGCAGTAGATGGAAAGGCTTATCTTTTTACGGCAAAAAGCGGCGTGGGAAAGTCTACCCATACCGGGCTCTGGCGGGCGTATTTTGGCAATCGGGCGGTTATGCTCAACGATGATAAGCCGCTGCTCCGTATGACAGAGGATGGTATATATGCGTATGGTACTCCCTGGGATGGGAAGCATAGGTTAAGCACAAATACTTGTGCACCACTGGCCGGCATATGTATGATAAGAAGGGGCAGTGAAAATATGATCCGTGAGATCACGGCGCATGAAGCATATCCCATGCTCCTGCAGCAATGTTATCGTCCAATGGGGAAAGATGCCCTGATACATACGCTGCAGTTACTTGACTGCCTCCGGGAGAAGGTCCCGTGTTATGAGCTATTCTGCAATATCAGCCGGGGAGCGGTAGAGACTGCATATAACGGAATGAAAGGACAGGAGTCAGATCAATGAAATTAAAAGACGGTTTTATCACGCATGAAGGAGCAGGGGAACATATTACGGTCTCTGCAGGCAGCGTGTCATTTAGTGGCATGATAAGAAGCAATCAGACAGCAGGCTTTATTGTGGAATGTCTGAAGAAAGAAATAACCGAAGATGAGATCATCGAAAGGCTGCTTGCAAAATATGATGCACCAAAAGAGCAGATCACAAAGGATGTAGCGTCTGTTCTTGTAAAGCTGCGTGGCATCGGAGCGGTTGAGGAATAGATGGAAAAAACGACGTTTGAACAGGAACTGGAGCGGAAAGGTAATATTACCTATACATGTCAGGGCTTCAGCATGCTTCCGCTGCTTCGCCAGCAGAGGGATCTTTTTACAATCACAAAAAAGCAGGACAGGTGCAGGAAGTATGATGTGGCACTTTATAAGCGTGCAGACGGAGCTTATGTGCTGCATCGTATTATTCAGGTGCTGCCGGATGGGTATGTATTTCTGGGGGATAACTGTCTCAATAAGGAATATGATATCAGGGAGGAAGCAGTTCTTGGTGTGATGACTTCCTTTGTCCGGGATGGAAAGGAATATGCGGCAGATGGGCGAAGCTGTCTGTTCTACGCCCGGGTTTGGTATATGCTGTATCCGCTCAGAAGGTTGTGGAAGTTTTTTAAAATGAAGTTTAAGAAGAACTAACTGCAGATAAGTAACTTATTATTTAAGACGTTTTTGCCGTAGAAGCGATATAGAGATCATGACAAGGAGGGCATCGGTGAAAGAAAAAGGCGCACTTTCGTGGCTGAATAAATCGACAAAGAAATATCATTCTTATATCGGATTTCTGACAGCACTGGAAGTCATTGTGAGTATGATCGGCATCTGTTATGCCCTTGTGATGAAACAGATGGTTGACCGGGCTGTGGCAAAAGACAGATATGGCTTTACGATGGGGATGGCTGGCTTTGCACTTCTGATAGCAGGACAGCTTTTGATCCGGGTCATAACAAGACAGCTTTCAGAGTTTACCAGAAGCAGCATGGAGAATAAGCTGAAGAAGGATCTGTTTTCTTCTCTTTTGAAAAAGGATTATGGAAGGATCAGTGCAACACATTCTGAAGAATGGATGAACTGCCTGACCTCTGATACGGTCATCTGTGCAAATGGCATGACAGATTTATTGCCGGGATTTCTGGGAATGCTGCTCAGACTGGTTGGTTCCCTTGTGTTGATCTTTTGGCTGCAGCCCGGTCTGGCATATATTATGATTCCTTGTGGAGTTGTCTTTTTGTTCATTTCTGCCGCTTTGCGAAAACCGCTCAAGAAATTTCATAAGGAGGTGCAGGAAAAAGACGGACAGGTAAGAGTGTATCTGCAGGAGAGGATCAGCAGCCAGCTTATAGTCCGTTCTTTTGGTGTGGAAGACATTGCTATGGAAAAAGCGGATGATGTAATGGAACTGCATAAGGTCTCCCGTATGAAGAAAGCATGGATCTCCAATATCTGCAACAGCGGTTTCAGCCTTGCGATCAATGGCATGTATCTTCTGGGGATCGGCTACTGCGGATATGGCATTATCAATGGAAGTGTGTCTTTTGGTACACTGACTGCCATGATCCAGCTTGTCGGACAACTACAGTCACCGCTTTCCGGCCTCGGAGGCTATGTGCCAAGGGTTTATGCCATGATTGCCAGTGCAGAGCGGCTTATGGAAGCAGAACAGATTAAAACAGCGGATGTACATAATCTGCGAAGTGAGGACGAGGCGAGGGTGCTTTATAAGGAGCAGATCAAAGAGATTGCTTTTGAACATGTTTCTTTTCATTATCCGGAGCGGATAAACAGCAGCGCCGGAAATGATGCGCTGCAGAAGGAAAATGTACTGCCGGATATGTCTTTTGTGATAAAAAAAGGAGATTATGTGGCAATTACCGGAAATTCCGGTTGCGGAAAGTCCACGATGCTAAAGCTGCTGATAGGTATTTATGTGCCACAGGCAGGATCTGTAGCGGCTTGTCTGTGCAATGGAACAAGTATTGCCATAGAAGAACTGCGTCGTCTGTTTGCCTATGTCCCGCAGGGTAATTTCCTGATGAGCGGCAGTATCCGGGATGTGATCACTTTTGGGAAAATACAGGGGAGAAACAGTCGGAATGCTGCATGCGGAAACAGAAATAACGATTGCACAGATTCGGATCATCAAGATAAAAATTGCAGGAATATGGAGGAAAAACTGCGTCTTGCACTTCGTCTTGCCTGTGCTGATTTTGTGTATGAACTGCCACAGAAGCTGGATACTGTGCTGGGTGAAAAAGGAGCGGGGCTTTCCGAGGGACAGATGCAGCGGATAGCCATTGCCAGAGCCTTATATGCTGACCGCCCGGTGCTGATCTTAGATGAAGCGACAAGTGCGCTGGATCAGCAGACAGAAGAAAAACTGCTCAGTAATCTGAAATCATTAACCGACAAAACCGTATTGATCGTGACGCACAGAGCAAAGGCACTTTCTATCTGTAATAAGAGACTTGTATTTGCAGATGGCTTTGTGAGAGAAAAAACTGGAGAATAAAACCATATGAAGAGAAAACAAACAGACACAGATCTGATACATGCATGTATGTATGATATGCTCTGCCTGCTTGGCTGCGGCGTGAACGGAACAATACCGCCAAAGGCACTGCTTGAGAAATACCGGACAGAAAACAGGACATGTGGTGAAGAGCCGGAGGCAGCACAGGAGAGGCAGTTGTATTTATACAGGGTAAGTCAGGCACATTTTGTCGATGCGCTTACCGGAACTGTTTTAAAGCAGGCAGGTGTTTCCCTGTTTCCTGACTGGGCGCAAAGCATAGCCAAAGCCGTGCGAAAAGAAATATTGTTCGATGCAGAGCGTACAAAACTGTTTTCCTTTATGGAGCAGAACGGTATCTGGTATCTGCCGCTCAAGGGAATTATTTTAAAAGAGTACTATCCGGCTGTCGGTATGCGCCAGATGTCCGATCAGGATATTCTCTTTGATGAAACATATGCGCAGGATGTCAGACAATATATGGTCAGCCGGGGCTATAAAGTGGAATCCTACGGTGAGAATCATCATGATGTATATGAGAAAAATCCGGTTTATAATTTTGAATTGCATCGCAGTCTGTATACTTCCTCTCATAAACAGGTGTGGGCAGCTTACTATAAAAATATCAAAGAGAAGCTTCTTTTGCAGGACAGAGTTAGCTATGGACAACAAATGACGGATGAGGATTTCTACATATTTATGGTAAGTCATGCGTATAAACACTATGACGGACAGGGAACAGGCATCCGTACACTTCTTGACTTTTATGTGTATTTACAGGCAAAAACAGAACTGGATTTTTCTTATATAGAAACGGAGTGCAGAAAGCTGGAAATAGAAGCCTTTGAAAAGGACAGCAGAGTACTATGCAAAAAAGTATTCGGGGAAAATGCTGTGAATACAATTGGTAGTCTGGGTGATGAAGAGCGGAATATGTTGTTTTATTATCTTGGCTCCGGTGTGTATGGCTCCCGTCAGCAGATGGTAAAGAACAGGCTGACGGCGTATAAAAAAGAAGGCAGGCATTTTGCGCGGCTGTACTATAGCTGGCACCGTCTGTTTCCGGGCATGGAGGTC
>ULWZ01020954.1_pt1 | contig 13348 bp, 10 predicted proteins | sample 1960811 | NCBI WGS metagenome assembly ULWZ01 (sample SAMEA4835825, study PRJEB28245) | human gut metagenome | biome: gut microbiome; material: fecal sample | place: Denmark | collected 2008 | reverse complement strand
CCGAAAAGCAAAAATACAAAAGACATCGTCAAAATTCTGAATAAAATCAAAGATTCCGTGAGTAACGAGTCGATTTTTGCTCCCGTTGATGAGAACAACATAAAATATACAAAAGCACCTAAAAGTGTTGTAAATACTGCAAAAATCGTTCTTTTTATGTAAGTTGATTTGTGAAGTGCAAGAAAATATAAAATTGCCGCCAAAATCAATATCAACGCCAATTCGAACACATTTGAAACCACAAAAAACTTAAACAAAGATTTTAAAAATGTTAAACTGAAAATCTCACTTGAAATAAAATTAAAATACGATGGATAAATGCCAAAAAGTATTGCACCTACTGCATAAGCGATGGTCGGAACATAAACGATTTTTCCTTTTTCCTTGAGAATTTTTTTGTCAGTGTTTTTGTTCAAAATCAAAAGATAAATGCAAATTCCAAAAAGTAAAAATCCAACCGTAAGATTTACGAACATCGATGACATTGCTGTCAAAAAGGCAACAACCGTAAGCGGTTTGAGGCTTTTTTCATCGGGAAGTTTGTTTTGAGTAAAATGTGCCGTAATAAAATAAATTACCCCAAGCCCCAAAATCAAACTCAAAAATTGTCCGAAATGATGTGCATATTCAGTCAAAAGAACAAACGAGCCGAAAATCTCGTAATTCGGTAAACTGAAGGGGTTTGCCCAATCGAAATTCATATTCGACGAGGCGTAACAAAAATAAAACAAAGAAAATAATGTAAAGAAAATGAAAGATTTTCCTTTTTTTCGACCGTTAAAGGCGAAAAGTGGCATCACAACACAGAAAATAGCCACATTGAACGCCCTAATCCATGCCCCTGCGGTCATGGAAAATTGGTGCAAATTGATATGCAAAAATTTCGGTATCCAAATGCCGACCGTTTGAGTTATTAATGCGGTGAAAATGCCGTCAATATTGTATTTTCCGCCACCTTGCAACAACGAAACGAGACTCATTGTATCATCGCCAGAAAAAACATCGTCCGACAGAAACCACACAAAAAATGCAAAAATCAATGCCAAAATGCACCCGATAATTATTTTTAAATTTTTACTCATAAGACCTGCCTCTAAATGAGTATAGCCAAAAAATAATCATTTGTCATTATTTAGGCACAATTTTAGTAAAAATGACCGTTAAATTTTCCCAAAAAATTCAAAAAACATTAAAAATTTCAAGAAAAATTTTAAGAGTTGATAAAAATTATCCACGTGATAAATTTAAAAAGCATGAAGAATTAATCCTTTTTGTCGCCAGTTTGGCAAGTCACAAACCTTATGCTGTCGTGATTTAGCCCGAAAATGGCTCAACATTTGATTATTTATAAATCTAAAAAATTATTTATTTGAATTTTTAATACTGCCTAACTGAGCAATATACAAAATTTATTCATAACTTTAAGATTAATAGACAAGTGAGGTGTCTAATGATGAATGACAAAATGAAGCCTTTTATTTTTAGTCCAGTAAGCAGTTTTGAAAATCCATGTCTGAGAATTTTGTTGGATGGTTTGATAAAAACCTCGACTGACAAAATCGTAGTCACGGACAGCGACTTCAAAGTGCTTTTGTCGAATTTCCCGATAGCAGATATCGGAGATAATGCCGCAAAAAAACTTAAACTTGGTGGAATATTTTCAAGTGAAGATAAACAGAGAACATATAAAATCAAAGGTCGAAAAGTAATATATGATATAACTATGAAAAAATTGGTCGAAGAAGAATTGAACTGCGAAATTTACCTGTTTTTCTTTAAGGAAATAACTGAAGAAGAATCGTACAAAGCAAAGTTCGAAAAGTTGACGAATTTCTTGCGTCATGAACTTTCAACGCCGTTAATTTCTCAGATTTTGGCATTGAAATTGGTCATGAAATCGCCGAAAAATCTATTTATGTTACCTGAAATTTTGTACTCAGGCGAAACTTCATACAGAATTTTGAAAAACTGCATTGAAGAAATTGATATGGAAGAAAAAGGTCTAAGCATTTTCAAAAACTCACTACAACTAAATCGTTTGGTGGCAAATATTTTGGAAGATTGCAAAGAATTTTGTGACCCGAAACACACAGTTATCGAAACAAATACCGTCAAAAAAAGTAAAGTTTACGCTGATGGAAAATTGTTAAAAAAGTCAATCGAAAATATTATCTTCCAAATAAATGAACGTTGTCAGGAGAATTCAAAAATTATTATGAAGGCCTCTCGTTCTCACAACAACATTCGGTTTGAAATACTTGCACCGTTTGAATTTGAGTATGACGACATCTTCAATGTTCGAGACAAAGAAAGATTATACACAAAATTAGCACATAATAACGGATTAATTATAGCGAAAAAGATTATCACGGCTCACGGTGGAAAAATTTATACTCGAAAGCATTGCAACAGAACGAGTTTGAGAATTATCTTGCCGAACTGAATAATTAATAAATAATAAATTTTAAAGACTTTCGTAAAAAACTTATTAAAATAATAGTATAGGATTAGAAAAAGAGGTTTTTTATGATTGACTTTAACAAATTGACCGATTATACGAAACAAATTTTGTATTCTTCGCAGCAGTTAATGTTGAAAAATCGTAATTCCCAACTCGAACCGCTGCACATTTTGGGGGCAATCCTTGAAGATACCGAAGGCGTTGCGAAAGATTATGTGAAATTTTTAAAACTTGATGGTGCAAATTTCAGAAATGAATTGAATTCGGAAATAGCGAAGTTTCCGCAACTCGAAACAACTTCAGGAGGCGGAAACTTATACCTTTCCAATTCGACACACAATTTACTCGATTTAGCAAAAGAAAAAGCAGATATGCTCAAAGATTCCTTTATCGGAATTGAGCATATACTTCTTGCTATGGTCGAAAATCCCGATACAGCAACGTTTTTAAGACGTTTTAATGTTACAAAAGATAAGGTGTTAAGTGCAATGAAAGATGTTAGAGGAAATCAAAAATCAGATAGTGCAAATGCTGAAGATGCTTATAAATCACTTGAAAAATATTCGACAGATTTAACAAAAGCCGCACGTTCGGGCAAACTCGACCCTGTCATCGGCAGAGATGAAGAAGTTCGTCGGATAATTCAGGTTTTGAACAGAAAAACTAAGAACAACCCTGTTTTGATTGGTGAACCGGGGGTTGGTAAAACGGCTATCGTTGAAGGTTTGGCACAACGTATTGTCCGTGGTGATGTTCCGGAAAGCCTGAAACATACAAAACTTGTATCTCTCGATATAGGTGCTTTGATTGCGGGTGCAAAATTCCGTGGAGAATTTGAGGAACGTTTAAAAGCCGTTTTAAAGGAAGTTGAATCCTCGAACGGTGAAATTATCATGTTCATCGATGAACTCCACACAGTCGTCGGTGCAGGTGCAGCAGAAGGCTCAACTGATGCAGGCAACCTTTTAAAACCGATGCTTGCAAGAGGAGTTCTCCGTTGTATTGGTGCAACAACAGTCAACGAATACAGAAAATACATTGAAAAAGACCCGGCTCTTGAAAGACGTTTCCAACCTGTTATGGTCAACGAACCGACTGTTGAAGATACCATAAGCATTTTGAGAGGTTTGAAAGAACGTTACGAAGTTCACCACGGCGTTAGAATCAAAGACTCCGCCTTGATTGCAGCTGCAAAACTCTCGGACAGATACATCACAGACAGATTTCTTCCCGATAAGGCAATCGATTTGATTGATGAGGCTGCATCGTCTTTGCGTATTGAAATTGACTCAATGCCTGAAGAACTTGATAATATGGTTCGTCAAAAAATGCAACTCGAAATTGAAAAAACGGCTCTTCAAAGTGAACCGTCCGATGAAAACAATGAAAAAATTGCAACCATTGACAAACATTTGCACGAATTGAATTCAAAAATCGAAATCATCAAGAACCAATGGGAACTTGAAAAAAGTTCTATCAAGGACGAGGCGTCGATTAAAGAGGAAATCGAAAAAGTTAAAATTGAAATTGAAAAAGCAGAACGTGAAGCAGATTTGCAACGTGCTGCAGAACTCAAATACGGCAAGTTAATCGGACTTCAAAAACAACTTGAAAACGCAAAGAACAAAGATGCTTCTGACAAACAACTTTTGAAGGAGGAAATCGACGAGGACGATATTGCACAAATCGTAAGCAAATGGACGGGTATTGCCGTTTCGAAACTTATGGAAAGCGAAATTCAAAAACTTCTTCACATGGAAGATTTTCTTCACAAACGAGTTGTTGGTCAAGATGAGGCTGTTACGATTGTTTCAGATGCAATCAGACGTGCTCGTTCTGGGTTGAAAAATCCGAACAGACCGATTGGTACATTTATTTTCTTAGGACCGACAGGTGTTGGTAAAACAGAACTTGCAAAAGCACTTGCAGAATTTATGTTCAACGATGAAGATGCTCTTATCAGAATCGATATGTCAGAATATTCTGAAAAACATACTGTTGCAAGACTTGTCGGAGCACCTCCGGGATATGTAGGCTACGATGAAGGTGGTCAGTTGACAGAAGCGGTAAGACGTAAACCATATTCTGTAATACTTTTTGATGAAATCGAAAAGGCTCACCCTGAAATTTTCAACATAATGTTGCAAATTTTTGATGATGGTAGATTGACCGATTCTAAAGGCAAAACGGTTGATTTCAAGAATACGCTTATCATTTTGACAAGTAACATCGGTAGCGATGTAATCCTTGAAAACACTGTAAAATCAATGCTTAGCGAACAAGAATACAACAATTTGAAGGAAGAAATTGAGGCTATTATGAAAACAAGATTTAAGCCCGAATTTCTTAACAGAATTGATGAAACGGTATTCTTCAAAGCCTTATCAATGCAAGATTTGAAACGAATTACGGATATTCAAATCAAGTATCTTGAAAACTTGCTCAAAGAACAAGAAATTACGATGGAAATGACAGATGAAGCAAGAGAATTGATTGCTCGTGACGGCTTTAATCCGCAATATGGTGCAAGACCGCTTAAAAGAACGATTATGCAACTTGTTGAAAATCCGCTTGCGAAAATCATTTTGTCAGGCGAAATCAAAAAAGGTGATACAGCAGTCATCGATGCCGATGGCGATAAAATTACAATTCACAAAAAATAATAACAAATTGACCTCGAACAAACCGTTTGAGGTCTTTTTTTCAAAAAAAATAAAATGTCTTGAAAAAATTGTAAAAATATGATATTTTCAAGACAAAGATGAAAGGATAAATTATGTTTAAAAAAACATTTTTAACGGTAGCATTTGTGGCATCAGCATTAGTTTTGACTGGTTGCGGAAAAACTGAAGCACCTCAACCTGCTGAAAACGAAAAACCAGTTGCAGAAACACCGGCAGTAGAACAAAAAGCACCTGCAACATCAATTCAAAAGGGACTTGATGAATACAATGACGTCGTAACTTATTTGAAGGATAGTTTTGCAAAAAAAGGTGAATATCCGCAAAATCTTGAAGAATTGAAAATCGGAAACAAATCTCTTCCATATACTTACATGTCTTTTGGTGCAAAAGATATGATTTTCATGGTTGAAGATGGTGCGAAAACGGCTGCATATTTTTGCTCAAATAAAGAAATGGAAAACTGCAATCCTGAAGTAAAAAAAGACGGCGTAACTTACTCAACATACAAAGATTGGGTTATCGCAACGAAAAAATAGTTTTAAAAACTCAAAACACAAAAATCTGTTCTTTGAAAAAAGAGCAGATTTTTTTTGCCTGAAAAAGTAATATGTCTGCATCTCTATTAGGATTGAATTTTCCGTGGCAATCCAGCCGAAATAAAGTGTCAATCCGGTATTTTCGCAATAATCCAGTCTGAAACTCTACATTATTCTTTTACACCGCCGCTCATAATGTCGTTGATGAAATATTTTCTCCCCAAAAGGAATAATACAATGACAGGAACACAGCAAACAACGCAATATGCGGTCAATTCGCCCCACATAATGACTTCTCGATAACCCGATTTGAGATAGGCAAGTCCGACGGGCAAAGTCCGCATTGTTTCTGAAGTTGTGACGATTAACGGCCACATAAATGAATTCCATGTTGTTATGAATGTGAAAATTCCGAGTGTTGCAACAGCAGGTGCTGCAAGGGGTAGGGCTGTTCGGAAAAAGATTCCGAATGTTCCACAGCCGTCAATTTTTGCGGCATCTTCGAGTTCTTTTGGAAGCATTTTGAAATATTGCCTCATCATGAAAACCCCGAAACCACCGAACATTCCAGGCAAAATCATTGCTTGATAAGTGTCAACCCAGTTGAGTTCTCTCATTACAAAAAATAGCGGAATAATGTTTACCTGAGGCGGAATCATCATCGTGATGAGGATTATGATAAACAAAGGCTCTTTAAATCGGAATTTTAACCTTGCAAAAGCGTATCCTGCAAGTGCCGAGATAAAAACTTGCCCGATTGTTGTGATTGTCGCAATATAAAAACTATTGAAAAAATATTGTTTTAAGGGAATTGTTGAAAAAACGCTCTTGTAGTTTTCAAAGGTTATGCTTTCGGGGAAAAATTTTGGCGGGTAAGAAAAAATTTGTTCTTCTCCCGAAAAAGATAACGTCAACATAAACAAAAACGGCAAGAGCATTAGCAATGCACCAGAAATCAGTACACTGTAAGATAAAATTTTTAATGCTCTGTCTTTATTTTTCATAATCCGACTATATCAGGAGTTGTGATTTTCGGCAAAAAAGATAAATTTGTTAATTTGACGATAAAATTAGGATAAAGCGAATAAAATTGATATAATAAAAATCATGGCAAAAAAATAAAAGTCGTAGGTTGGGTTTTAACCCAACAACGTCAATGTAAAAACACCGTCATTCTGAGGGATTTATCTCGAAGAATCTAATTTTTGCAATCGTTTTTCAGGATTCTTTGCCTAAAGGCTTAAAATGACTGAAGTTTTTTTGTCATTGCGAATGAAATGTACGCGAAGAGTTAAAATCCTGTAACCACGCATTTCACAACAAATATTAATCTTTTACATATTCTATAATATCATTCACCGAACAATTAAAAAATTTACACAAGATATTTATCGTATTTAAACTAATATTTTGGTTTTTACCATTCCTCATTTTTGAAATAGTTGCTGTTCCCAAACCTGTTTTTTCTGCCAACATTTTTGAGGTCATTTTATTTTGCCAAAGTAAATCGTCTAATTTAATAATTATCATTCTAAAATTATAGTTTACATATCACTTAATTGATTATCATTATCATTAGTGATATTATAAATACCGTATGCGATATATTTATTTTATAATTCTATACTTATTTATAAGTATAATGTGTCAATTAAAAGCGGAAGCACACAAATATCCCGAAAAGGCTTATCAGCATGCTTGGTGTTCGACTCAAGGTGGTATTGAAGAATTTAAGAATAAAGATTATACACGAATAGATTGTTTAACAAAAACGCATGCCGTTGAATTTGATTTTGCACATAAATGGGCTGAAAGCATTGGTCAAGCATTATATTATGGCTTAATGTCGGGAAAACGTGCAAAAGTAGTCCTAATTCTTGAAAATCCACAAAAACAAATGATTTACTATGATAGGGTCAAAAGACTTTCAAATGTTTATGATTTTGATGTCGAATATACAACAACAACTATTCTTGAAAGATAAAAAACAAAAATACTAATTTTCGCAATCGTTTTTCAAGATTCTTTGCCTAAAGGCTCAAAATGACTGAAGTTTTTTTGTTATTGTGAACGAACTTTAGCGTAGTGAAGTAATCCAAGTGTTTAAGTAATCCTTTGATACTTTCTTTCGGCAGGATTGACACGGGCAACGTTCTTGCCGTGACAACATTGTTTCTTGTCACAAAAAAACACCCCCTAAAGCGGGGGTGTTTCGGAATTGTGAATTATAAAACGATGTCGTCCAATCTTTCGATATCTGTTTTAACTTTTTCAATCCAGTTTCTTGCTCTCGGTGAAGCCTGTGACCAGTTAACGGCACAGATACTTCTTTGTACCCAAACTAATTGTTTGAAGAATTCGTATTGAGCGTTTGAAGCCTTCAATTTTGCTTCAAGGTAAGTATCTTGAGCATCAACCATTTGGGCAACAGGTGCTTTGCCCTTGAGGTAGTTTGCTTTTACAGTCATATAGTTTTCTTTTGCTGCAAACATTGCTTTGTATTCTTTTTCAATACTGAAGTAGCATGAAAGAGCATCGTTAATGACAGTTCTAATGTGTTCTTCGATTGTCAACTTAGCACCTTCGTTCATCGCCATCAAGGCTTTCTTTTCATTCGAAACTCTTGCGATTTCAGCAAACTTCGTACCACCTTCAATCGGTTTCCATTGAGCAAAAATACCGATGTAGCCATTTGTTTTTTCAGCGTGAGGCAATGTATTATACATTAAACCTGTCATAGGAGTGTACAATGGGATTTTCACGTCGCCTGCATAATGTCTGCCAAACAATGATTGATATTGAAGTGTCAATTTTGCATCAGGCAAGAAGAATTTTTGGATATACATTCCTCTTTCAACATTTTTCATTCTCATTGCCGCTTTCAATTTTGCAAGTTCAGGCGAAACATCGTATGCTTCTTGGATAAGTAATTGAGTGAATTTTTCGAGTGCTTCAGGAGTTCTTACATAATCAAGGATATATAAATCTTTCGTGTAGAATGCAGGGTCGTCAGCCTTCAAAGGTGCAAGCGTAAAGTCTTGGTTTTGAGGTTCTGCAAGAACTTTATTAATCATAATTTTGATGTTTCTGTGTTCAGAATTCATTCTGATTAAGTGTTCTTCGTTGATTCTTAATTGGCTTGCCCAACGCATTGCTTCTTCTCTTCCGCAGTAACCCAATTTTTCACGAACCTTAGCCATTGCAAGATTTTCTCTTGATTCTGCAACATATTCTTCTTGAATTTTGATTGAATTTTCAAGCATCAACAAGTCAATATACAAAAGTGCAACGTTGATACCCATATTTTGCTCAGCAAGCAATCTTTCAGCATAAGCAAAATCTTTTTGTCTGTGTTTAATCAAAATGTTTGTTACCAATGCCGGTGAATAAATAGGTTGGTCAAGACCCATTTGGAAAATACCGGTTTCTTCAGGGTAAATCAAAGATGATGATTTTGCCCAATCGTGGCTGTATTTTTGCCAACCAACAGTTGTTGAGAATGTCGGCAACCAGTGCAAATAAGCTGATGCAACTGCTGCTCTCGCTGCTTTGATACCGTAATTTGTCTTTTCGATATCTTTGTTTTGAATGTTCAATTTGTTGAAAACATCTGACAATGTGTATTGCGGAGCTTTCTTTGACGTAATGATTTTTGCGTTGTTCAAAAGTCTGAGGTGTGCCTTGTAGCCAACCTTTTCCGCTGTATCTGTGTTGACATACAAAATATCATCTTCATAGAAGTGTAATTGGTGATAATCATTCTTTGTTGTCTTACCGTCAAGAACCGCTCTGACGTTGAAAGATGTTGCTTCTGCAACCTTTCTGTCCATATCCAAAGCACCTGAACCTAACATACAACCAAGTTTTACATCACTTTCACCCAACGCTGAGAATGTCATAATCTTTCTGTCTGAAAGTTTTGTGAACATATCTTCCAATTGTTCAAGCGTCAATGTGAATTGGGGTAAAATGAATGCCGCATCACAATCCGACGGAATTCTGTCAATCGCCTTGTCAACACTGCCGTTAACAGGAACAACAACAAAATTGATTGACTTGTCCTTCAATTTTCCTTGGATAAATCCATGCCAGTCTTTTTGTGTCTTGTAATAACCTTCGTTCATTAAAATAGCAACCTTGTTGTAAGGTGCAATTCTCTTGAATTGTTCAAGTTTTTGAGCAGTTTGTGCAATAGGCGAGAAGAATCCTTCGCCGAAATCTCTCAAACCATATTGGTCAACAGTTACAACAAATTTACCCTTGTTATTAACTTTTCCGATGTATTTTGATGTTAAATAACCCAAAGCAACAACGATTGTCGCATTTGAATTGAGTGCTTTATCACAAATTTTCTTCGCACCTGCTTCTGTCCAGTCAGCAGTATAAACGAGTTCTTTTGGATAAACAGCATTGTAATCTTTCGCTACTGATGCAGTGATAGATTTTTTGAAATTTTCAAGAAAATAATCGTTTGCAGGTGACGGACCGTCAATTACAAACGCAATTCTTGCAGTAGTTTTAGCGGACTTCGCAACGGTAGCCTTCTTCGCATTTGAAGCGGCTGCAGCCATAGCAGGCATGCCCGTATTGAAAAGAAATAATCCGCATAAAAGCAGCGTTATAATCTTTTTCATTTTTTATTTCCTTTTTTCTCACTTACCAATAAAATTTTATAAGAAACCCAGTGATTTAGGCAATATTATTAAGCCAGATTGTTACATTTGCAAGATAATATTGTCTTGTTTACTTTGATAATTAGTTTTTAATACTATATCTAAAAATTAAAAACCACTAAAATTACGGGTTTATGGCAGATGGCAAATCGGACAAAATGTTTTTTATTTTAAAAGTTTGAAACTTAACATTTTAAAAATACATGTTGAATAATTTATAAAAATATATTATTATGTTATTGTGAAGTTTTGTAACGTTTTACTGAATACATGGTCAACATGGTAGCAAAAAAAAACGTAATCATGATTTCATGCAGATGAGAACTTTAGAAGCATGCAGAAGCAAAGATGTGATAAAGTTTTCGAGAAGTGAAAGTTCTGATGGCGTCAGCAAGAGTTGATGCAATAAAGTAAAAGAAGGACGTTGTGGGCGTTGAAATAGACCGAAACAACGGAAAACAGAGCATTTCACGAGGGTAAGTGAAGAAATGACCCGAGCCGATACGGCTTCAGGGCTGTATTGGGCAAGACGTTCGACTTGTGAAAACGAGGCGAGTGTTATACGGATTGACTTTAGTCGAAGTTAATCAATCGGGATACTCAAGCAGAGGATACAGTTATGGTAGATACCAGATCTGCGGGAGCATTCGGTATAGCAGGAGCGTTGAATTTCCGAAGCGGCGACATATCGGGAACGGCTGCAAAGACTGCCGACGATAGAGCAAGCAGAGGAACCGAATACTACCGTCAAAATAAAGATGATGATGATAATGCAAATCGTTTCGGATTTGATAATTATATGGACAGAAGTGCACAACTCAATGCAACTCTGAATTCATTGGCATTAATGAATGTAGCAGGAATTATCAAAAACAACAAAATGTATAGTAGCAGTTTGAAAGAAAAACAAATCATCAAATAAACACGAATGAAGGAACGACAATCGTTCCTTTTTTATTGGGATTTTTCAAATTTATATCATAATGATAATGTTAAAAATGTTACGAAAAATTAACATGCTTAATAGAAAATTAAAGAAAATTTTTAAAAAGTCGATAAAACACATGTAGTGTAGGCAGAAAAGGTGTTACTGTGAATTTTAATGATTTCATTTTGAAAAAAGCAGCATTAAGCGGTATCAAGCAAGGTTCGCTTGGAACGTTTACATCGTCAGTTAAAGAGAATATCAAGAATATTTCTCTTTTTAACTCAGCATCTTTTGAAGACTTAGAAAATATTGATATTGAAAAATTACTTGAAACTGATGATATTGACAGTGTGCTTGGCGAAAACGCAACGCCAGACCAAAAGGCTTTAGCACAAGTTGTTAAGGCACTTTTAGAAGTTGATGATATTAAAGAAAAGGCTGATGTTGACGGTAGTGGCAAGATTGAGCAAGCGGAAGCATTAGAATTTTTGAAGAGTGCAATGGCGTTTGATGGCGACCTTACAAATCTCACGATGGACGATTTGGATGCACTTGTTGAGAAAATGAACATTGACCTTTCGGCAAACTGGGACGAAGCGATTAACGAAGCAGTTCAAGATAAAATTGAAGATGTTGCAGACAAAGCAACACAAGCAATTCAATCTTCACCTGTTGGAAACGCTATTTCCAACGCTGCATCGAGGATTAACAATGCTATAAACGGTGGTTCATCTGCAAATAAAAACAATAAAACTGCACAACAATCAGAAACACCTGAAGCAATCAAAAAGCAAATTGAAGAAAAACAAGGTGATATAAAAGACATTGAAGCGAAGGCGGAAGAAGAAGTTGCCGAACAAGAAAAATTAAAAGAAGAGGCAATGAAGAAGGCTGGCGTTTCTGATGAAGAATTAAAGGCTTACAAGGAAAAAGAAGCAGAAATCGGCAAACAAATTACAGAAAAAGAAACTGCTATTAAAGAAAAAGACAGTTTGATTTCTGATAAAGAATCGAGTGTTTCTTCGAACGAATCATACATTTCGTCACTCGCTTCACAAATTTCAGCAAACGAATCGAAATTGTCCTCGATTTCGGGTGATGATGACAATGCTGCTTCGAAAAAACAAGAAATTAACAGCAAAATTTCGAACTTGAAAGCAGAACAATCGAAAAAAGAAGAAGAAAATACTAAACTTAAACAAGAAATTGAAACTGCTAAAAAGGAAAAGACTACACTTGAACAAGAAAAACAAAAACTTGAACAAGAAAAGCAAAAACTTTTGTCGGATTCATTGGACGCTTCTAAGGGATTTGGCAAAGGCGTAGGCTCTTCTGAAGCAGTTAGCAAAATGAAAGAAAATATCACGAATTTCGATTCGAAAATTTCTGAAATCAAAGCAAATTCGCAAAAAGAAGTTGCTGCAAAACAAAGCGAAATTCAAGAATTAGAAGTTAAATTGAAGAACGCAGAAGCAGCAGAAGAAAGAACAAAATTCCTCAAAGAAAACACATATAAAGCAGGTTTGGGCTTGACTGGTGAAGAACTTGCAGAAATCGCAAGAACGACTGGTGGTGCAGAAGGAACAACGGGCTGGTGCTTGAAGGGTGTAAATGACTCTCTTGAAAAGGCTTATGGCTTCAGACTTTCATACAATTCAGCATACCAAGCAATTGGCGAAATGCAAAACAAAGAAGGTTTCGAAGATGTTACGAGCCAATACACAACAGACCAAGACTTGGCAAACCTTCCGGCAGGTGCAATGGTTATTTGGGAAAACGGCAACGGTCACGAACACGGTCACATCTCGATTGCACTTGGCAATGGTCAAGAAGCATCAGACCACATTCAAACTCAAACAACAAGCCGCTACGGTACAAAATATCACATCTTTATGCCTGTAACATAATTTGTATCGTGAAAATAAAATTACTAAAAATCAGACTTTCGGGTCTGATTTTTTTTTGAGAGACAGCAAGGGTTCATTGTTACTGCGAAGGGACTTCGTCCCGTTCAGACATTATTGTCATTCTGAGGGATTTATCCCGAAAAATCTATTTTTAGACAA
>ULWZ01000202.1_pt1 | contig 13397 bp, 12 predicted proteins | sample 1960811 | NCBI WGS metagenome assembly ULWZ01 (sample SAMEA4835825, study PRJEB28245) | human gut metagenome | biome: gut microbiome; material: fecal sample | place: Denmark | collected 2008 | reverse complement strand
ACGGCCGTTCTCGGACGGGCTGGGGGGGGTACTATGAATACTTTCTAAAAAAGATTGGGTCGTATTAATAATGAAATTATAATACTTGAACACCAATAAAGGAAGCAAGGCAAGAGAAGCCCCACAAGCTATCAGATGTTTTTTTCGCTTATCAGTATCACTACGTTCTATAAGCAGGGCAAATAGATACGTGATAAGGGTTACCCCTAAGAGAATAAGCGTATAAGCCATATTGGTTTGAGCATACAAACAATAGGAAACTATAAGCAGCAGAGCATTACTTATTTTACGCTGACGCTCTGGAAATTTCCAAGACAACAAATACGACAACAGATAGTACCCAATAAAGATTAGCGGGAACAACCAAATAAACTGAAATGAATTAAAAATCATATAAACAATTAACTATAACAATACTTTTTAAAAAGGATAACCATCATTTCTTCAACCCTTGATACAAAGAACATCAATGAGAACATACCTTACCAATATAGCTTTTGGACTATAGCATTTTGTTCCTACCAATCCGCCTCATTCAAGGTATCAGGTATTTCCTTGGCAGAACCTATGCAGAATCGCAAGAAATCAAAGAAAATCTTTTGTTGTTTCAACATAAAGTTGTACTTTTGCACGCATGAAACAAGCCATACGCATCATATTATCCTACATAGCAGCTATCATCCTCCTTCCAATAGCCTTGCTATGCAAGTTCTTCCGAAGAAAGTAATCCTACTTTTTTCGGAAAGGATCCTTGTATATACCCAAGAGCTGCTTACCGAAGTAATAGAAGAACTGCATGTCATCCACGAAATAACGCCTGAAGAGACGCTTTGGTTCCTTCATGCAACGATACAGCCACTCCATACCAATCTTCTGCCAAATCTTAGGCGCACGTTTCAAGGTACCAGCCTCGAAATCGATGGTAGCACCCAGAGCCATGAATACCTTTACTCCAGGCATCTTAGCACGATACTTCATAATCCACTTTTCTTGCTTTGGAGCACCCACACCAACGAGCAGCACATTAGCACCACTCTCGTTCACGATGCGAACCAGCTCCTCACATTCATCCTCATGCTTCTCGAAGCCAAAGGAAGGAGAATGAGCACCAACCACCATCTTGTGCCCCACCTTATCATTGATACGTTCCATTGCTTTGGCAGCAATTCCCTCCTTGGCACCAAGCAAGAAGATCTTGCAGTCTGCATCATCCTTATGATACATATAATAAGAGGTGAAGAAGCTGGAACCCGGAATTGCTTCCTTAATTGGAGTCTTCAACAACTTACCAAATAGGTAAAGGATTTTACTGTCACACACCACCCATTCTGACTTCTGATACACATCATAAAACTCCTTGTCCTTCTGAAGCTTAATCAGATGATCAAGATTAGGAGTCACAAGAACACCCTCCTTCAGGTTCTCCAAGAGTTCCTGACGGGTAATGTTCTGAATATCTATATTTAATACTTTTACAGTATCCATATTTTCGATTTCATAAATATATAAAAAGGAGGGATTTGTGGTAGGCCCCCTCCATAGCCCAAAAGGAAGAATAGATTAAAACAATTTCTTTATATCGTTGTCTTGCTTCTTCATCGTTTCTAAATCAGCATAAACTTCATTTAAAAACTGTTCTGCCTAATAATGCAGCTGCCTATCAAGAGAACACACCAACCAAGAAGTCCAAGCTACAACAACTAATGTAAGCCCTAAGAGTAGATTTATAAAGAAATTACCCAGCCTCTTCTTCCAATGTAAGAGGCTGCTCTAAAACATTTTAATATTCATGTTTTGATTTTTTAAATTTTGAATTTAATTTATCTATTACTCGGCAACTACCTACTCTCCCACAATATACTGTAGTACCATCGGCGCAAACAGTCTTCACTTCTCTGTTCGGAATGGGAAGAGGTGTTTTCCCTGTCGCTTAGTCACCACCCAAATATCCATAATAACTTCACAGCATTATACTAGTGCAATCACTTTCTTCCAATTATATGCCCTTGCACAAAAACTCTGCAAACAACTCTTATAACACAACAAAAAAATCATGACATCAATACAGACGTTTTGATTTTTCCAAAAAGGCAAAAAAAATTATGATAAAGCCTTCTGGATATACTCAAAAGAGTGGAGACGTTCCTCCTTCAATTTTTCAGCAGGTATTGTATAATCAACATCACTAATCTTTGGAAGAGGACTACCTACAGGCAAGATTCTATTCTCTAAGTTCAATTTCTTCAAGATACTAGTCAAACGACAATTTGTTGAATGTTGACTTTTGATAACCGAATAAAAAGACTTGGAAAAATTAATAGAGAACACAGTTCCATGGAATGAATTGGTAACAACAAAATCTGCATTAGCAAACAAGCCTACAAAATCTGATGGACCCGCTGTCAAAATTTCCTGTACATCATTTCCTGAATGTTCTGGGTAAGCATCACGACAAATTCGAACTATCTTAAGATTACGCTCCTTAGCTATATGTCGTGCAACCTCTAAGACATAATCACATGGCTTAATAGTTACAATATATGCCAAAATATATTTTTCTTTTGGACACATATCAAACTTAGCCACTTCCTGCCATTCCTTATTATCCAAAATAAGAGTTGGATCTAGAACCACATCCACATCTCTATCCAGCAAATTCTCCAATAATTCAGATGCTTGCTGTTCTCTTACTGACAAATGTGAAAAGCCTGATAATTCTTTCTTAAAAACACGTTCGGCTTCTTTTGAGAGAGAAGATAGTCCAATACTAGAAGCATACGAAATCTTCTTTGTGCCATTTTTGTCAAAACAAGCAAAAAAAGGTTCCAAAGAATAGCCTTTTTCATAATTCCAGACCTGATCACTGCCTATACATAGCACATCATAATCAAATTTTGCATCATATAGAGATCTTACAGAAGGATAGACTGATGATGTCAGATGATTGTATTTCTCATGAAACTCTTCAAAACGTTTATTTCTCAGTTTTTTATTTTTCTGATGAAACATACAGAAGAGATTTTGAACTATAGGCAACAAACTCACCTTCACTTTCTGTTTAAAAGAAATTGGCACTGTCAATTTCTCTCCTCTGAAATCATGACCAGGATTGATGCCAAATAAATAATTGATAACTTCTGCATCATATCCCATTTTCGTCAACTTTCTATATAAGGCACAACATTGTAATTCTGCACCATAGTTATTGACATTTAATATAGTAAGAATTCCTATCTTCATCTCATTTAAATTTTCTTTAGTTCTTCATAAATACGTGTATTTACAACATCATAAGAGAAAGCATCACGTACTCTATCTCTCATCTTTACAGAAAGTTCTCTTAAATCGTAGTTCTCTCTAATCTGAATGATTTTTTCTGCATACGCTTGCGGATCATATCCGTCAACAATCATTCTGTCATCACCAACTATAGCACGATTAAAATGATAATCACTAACAATCGGCACTAATCCTTGCGCCATGGCTTCGTTCAAAGAATTAGAATGACCCTCGCAACGCTCCTTGGAAGGGAATACAAAGAAATGCTGAGACTGCATGATTTCCTTTATTTCTGCAAAAGGAGTCAAACCTTTGCGCACGATGTGACTCTTATATGGAGAATTGTCTATCATCGCATCAATGTCTTTCACATATTCCTTACTGAATCCAGATCCTCCAATAATGGTAAGAAAGACATCATCATATTTTTTACACAGCATGTCGAAAGCCTTGATAACCACATCTACGTTTTTTTCAGGTGTTACCCTGCCAAAATAACAAAGGTTTATCCTATCCTTTGGCCTTTCGGAAACGACATTAGCGATATTTTCTTCTACCACATAATTAGGGTAGTAAACAAGATGAGTATTACTGATACGCTTCACAATGTCCAAGGAAGGCATACCTTCAAACCACACCTGAGTTTGCATATCCATGTTTTTCTTGACAATCCAACGATAAAACTTAGAACCTCGGTTATAAAAGTCCATAAACTGCCCTCCTTTCATATAGGTTACAGACTTGTATCCCAACATTCGAACGACCAAAGTAATGATTAGTTCATAAGGAGCCAATTTTCCACCATAGGTAAGCATCAAAAAGGCACTACGCTTGCGGTTTCCAAACAAAATATGCTTAATGATTTTAACCAAGTCAATGATAGCAAACGATTGTGTTTCGAGAAAATGAATTAGTTTTCCCTCCATTACACAACGCCGTCTAACTATAGGTTCCATCTCATAGCCCATGTTCTCCAATCCTTTTATCACCCTTCGGGCAGAGGACTGTCCACCGCTCTTCGGAACTTCCGACATCTTACCTATGTTTCCAAATACAAAAAATTTCTTCATCATATGTCTAACTTTTTTAAAAAAATCTTTTAAAAAACATACTCTAAACAAGTCGTTTTAGCAATCGTGTAAGATCAAACGGCAAATACCAATTGATGGTCTTCAATAATTTCTTTGCCTTTAAGGTAAGTCCTTGCTTACTGTAATACAAATCAACGACATCTTTCAAGTTTTTGTTGTCATCACGCAAGGCATCAAGCATCTTATTGCGTAAATCAAGATTAGGTTGATATATCTTACCATAGCTCTGCTTTACAAGGACTTCCCCCATATCACTATCTTCTGTTTTAAATTCACCTTTTATCGCATCAAACAGTTTTTTCCCTCTTTCAGAGGTAATTGCAACAGCAGATACCCCCTTTCTATCATTCAAGAAACGCTTTCCCCAGAAATCACCCAACCTTATGTCTGTATATTCCATCGTACTACGAAGTTTACAATCAGAACAAGCATCATTGAGAACATGATCGGAAAAGAAAAGTGAATAAAACTCATCTTGCTTAGGGCTACTAATAAAAGCTTTAACCCCATCTACTACTACTACTACTACATAGAATGTACCCCATCCACGAACCTTGCTACGAAACTGTACGTCATCAAATTTCTTGTAATTGACTTGTTTTTTGATATTCTGTTCGTACTTATTCCAAACAAGCATAGAAGGACAACCATGACAGAATAAATCTATCAAGATACAGTTTTCACGTTGTTTACGCAAAGACAGGAACTTATGTGCAGCATAAATATGGCAAGGAAGACCAAAGATTGCAAACTTAGTTGTTCTTGCGTTTTTTACAAGTGTCTTAAACGCATCAAAGCTATATGATTGAATGTATTTAGAGCCTCGAAATGCATCACTCTCTGAGACAGTATAAGCAACTTTATGTTCAGCTCGATGAAGTTCATCATTATAAGTAACACCAATACAAACGTATCCGCGGCTTATCAGTTCTTTGGCCAAAGCATCTGCTACACCTCCAGATGTAACCTTTTCTAATATGGCATCAGATTTATATTGCGCAGAATGAACATCTATTTTATTGATATCTTCAACACTTGTTACTTTTACATCATTATCAAACTTGTAGCATACTTTCGTACACAATCCACAATCAACACATTTATCTTCATCCAAATAAGGACGATAAAAACCATCCTTATTTAGACGAATTTCAATTGCATTCTTCGCACAAACAGCTGCACACATTTGGCAACTAGTACATTCACGAAGAGCTGATTTATCAGTAATATTCATATAGCGTTTTTTAATCAATTGGAAGTTTCAAAAATTGTCCAAATTTAAAATCCCATTCACGGGGATCATAGACACTCAAACCACTACCATCAAAGAAAGTCAACTCACCAAAGAAAATCTTACAGTTAATATTATAAAGATCTACACGAACGTGCGTCATCCCCTTAGATAATTTTTTTGCGATTAAAATCATCTCTTCAAAATTATCTGGTTTTGCAGGCAAATGCTCTGCTCCAGGACAACCTACATCATGAACAGGTAAGTGATTCCAATTTAAATCAAAATAATCGAATCTTTTCTTGCCAGCCTGTCTACCTGATACTAAAAGCATGTATTTAGGCTCACCATTAAAACAGAAAAATTTATAGTCTTTCAATTCTGTTCCGGATTCATCAACCATATATTTTTCCGCAATAATTCTAGGTTTTAAATTCTTATATGGATATTCTCTTCCTGTATAAAAATAATTAGTACGAAGACTTTTTTGTAAAATCTCTCTAGCTTTGTTTATATCTAGCTTATTTTTATCCGGACAAACAACCACACCACCAGAATCATGCGTAGTCTTTAAAACAAACTGGTTTGGAAGGACGTCAAAATCAATTTCATCGAAACTATTATAAACACCTAAAGTTGGTATAACATACTCTTTCCCTATTGAGTTACAAATATAATTTTTAACTTCATATTTGTCTACTAATTCAGAATACTCCTCATGCTTATCATGCAATTTCAACCACTGGAGTTTCTCATTGAAAGTCTGAGGAGATACAATATTGGGGAATTTACCAAAAGCTATGAAATATCTCCATTTTATAAAAGTTTCATCATTCAACTTTTTAGAGAAATATCTACGAAAAAGAACCCCCAAGCCCCATCGTGGTTCTTTTATAGCTTTCAAAATTTTACCTTTTTTACTCATTTTTTTGCTTATCTAACATTAACTTAAAAACTTCTGAAGCAACATCTTTATGTGATTCACAACGAAGTTTATTCATAATATTCAATTTCTTTTTATCACCTAAGAAATTAGGTAAGAAGCCACGACGACACAAAGCCAGCAAGAAACGATTTTGATAAATAGAAAACGAAGTAAGAGTATTATTTGCCTGACCTCTGCAAAACTTCTCAAATTGAGATAAAAGAACTTCGTCATCTTTTATGATTCCATTTATCGTTTCAATGTTCTTCAAAAAAACAACTTTTTCTTTATCATTTAAAAGAATAGTACTTTTTGCTTCAAGGCACTGTTTATATGGAATGACATCATAATTGACATCTAAAGAATTATTGATATTGAGATTTACAATATATCCATAATTCCATATTTTAGATACCTTTGAATCTATCTCATCAAAAAAGAAATTACCCAATCCATAAAAAATAACTCCATTATTATATTCTTCCCATCCTGAATAACAATGTTGATGATGATTAATCACAACATCAGCTCCTACATCTATAAAAAAGTGATATAGTTTTTTCATTCTTGGAGAAGGTAATTGGTATCCTTCATGTCCACCATGAATAATAATGATTCTTTTATCTGCTATTTCTTTTGCTTTTTGCAAGTCATGATACACATTTATCGTATCTAAAGGGTTAGAGCCCCAATCTTCTAAAGTAGAAAATTCATTTTCACAATAATTGAAGAAAGCGACCTTGACTCCTTTAATCTCTACGTAATGTATGTTTTTAACTTCACCATTATTGCGTCCACCACCTATATGAGATATATTGTTTTTTTCTAGACAACGTATAGTTTCATCAACACCTGCTAAGCCATAATCACAGAAATGATTATTAGCAAGAGTAACCATATTAACTTTACATCTATTCAAATATTCTATGGTTTTTGGTGTTGTGCTTAATGATGGTCCTGCCTTTTTAATTGGAAGCATTTTTTCATTTGCAACAGGAGCTTCTAAATTCACAACATTAATGTCTGCACATCCAAAAAGTTTCAATATATCACTTGAGATAGCAATATTTTCTTCAACAGACTTTATACCATTATATTCTGTCGTAAAGTCACCACAAATATTGATAGTCATACTCCGTTCTTATAATGTTAATTAATATCATTTATTAAATAAGACATCTCGGAGAGCATCCAAATAGGCATGTCCCCAACGCGTATCAGGTTCAACATAGTTACCTTCTCCCCATTCATTCCATGAACGAAGAATTATGATACGATGCTCGGGATCTTTTTTCTGAACTAAATCAACTGCCTCTTGACAATGCTTTTTCCATAATTCTGGAGTACTACCATAAACAATCTGTGCTTTCTTACCAGAACGAGGGCTGCGATCCCATCCTGGAATGATATTCGGGTAAACATTTTCCCACTTATCAGTATCATTGAAAGTATATTTGATAAAATCCTTATATTTATATTTATCAACAGGAGCAAGCCAATCTATCTTATCTCTGATTTTCTTTTCAATAACCATACGATAGTAACCCTTGATTTTCTGTAAAGGATCCCATATACCACCATGACTTACAGCATCATATCCTTGACCAAAAACTTTCTCGTAGTTAGGATCATTTGCCTGATTCATTCCAACAAAATGAATTCCTGGTAGCCCATTTTCTTTTGCTAACTTATTCCATAAATTAAAAAAATGATGAGAATCAGGGAGTTCATCTGCATTATAAACTAAGAAAAATGGTTTACCATCAACTTTAATATATCTAGGATCTTTAAAAGCTTTCAAACAGTAATTAAAATGAGCTATATAATCTTCATCTCCTGGATATGTTTGTTTGCAAATCATATGATTTTTTTGCAAATTTCCCATAGTAGTCCATGTACTAGTTCTCCAATCATGATTGGCCCATCCTAAACAAAATGGGAAATCAGGTTTACCACTCTCAAGAACCTCATCAAAAGGACGTTCTAAAAGCCGCTTACCGTTACCAAACCAATAATGCCAATACATGAATCCTTCAACACCAGCCTCGCGAGCTAATTGCGCCTGCAATTCACGAGTTTCAGGCAAACGAAGATCGTAAAATCCTAAATCAGCAGGTATATTAGGCTGATGATGTCCTCTAAACAAAGGACGAGCCTTTGCCACATTATTCCACTCAGTAAATCCTTTACCCCATACATCATCATTCTCTGGTATTGGATGATATTGAGGAAGATACATTGCTATAACTCTTGCTTTTGGTTTCATTTCTCTATCCATTTAAATCTTTATTAAAAATATCAATATATTGCTGTGCGATTATTTTGTAGTCGTGATATTTTTCTACAAACTTACGCCCTTGCTTACCAATCATTTCAATTTCATCCTTTCTATTAAGGATATCAATCATTGTATCGCAAATCTGATCTACATCAGGACAAATGTTGAATATTGGATTGTTCTCATACCCATACATTTTATTAGCAATAGGTTCTGCACCTCCCATAATCAACTTACCTTTAAGCATCGAGAAAAATCCATTCATTGCCACCGAATAGCTATTGGCATCGTCAACGATAACGTTAGTTCGCTCAACAAGTTTCATATATTCATCAAACGGCAACATTCCCGCACAAACAAATTCCCCTTTGTCACCATAATGTTTCTGCATTTTTTCAAAAGCAGCTTTTATGAAACGAGTTCCCTTGCACTCACTACGTGAACCATGATAAAAGACAACCTTATCTTTTACAATGTTTGGTTTATATTCAAATTGATGTGGATTAATAGGAATACGAATAACATTGCGACATATAGAATATTCTTTGTACGGTTCAAAATACTCGTACCATATAGGAAGATAACCATCTATGTTATTCATCAATTCATCTTCCCATCTAAGAAGTCTTGGATTATTCTTTAAAATAAATTTTGGATTATTCAACAGATACCCTTCCATATAATGTCTATATTTAGTATTAGAATTATACCAATAATCGAACATATGGGCGTCTGTTCCTGCCCCACTCAAATAAACTTTTTTATTATGTTTACGCAGAAAGTCATAAGGTATTCTATTCAACCAAGTATACCTACTAAAGAGATTAGGACAGATGAGAAGTACAACATCATATCCTACGAGCAACTCTTTATGAAGCATGACATTCGCAACATTATAAAAAGGCGCAAACTTGCCCCAATTTTTGGAACGATGACTATCCCACCTAAAATCAGAAGGATAATCTTTCCCCCCATCTCCATTGCTAGCAAGAAAAACCTCATGTCCTAAAGCCATAAGACCATCTTTCAGACAATTGAAAAAACCACTAAATTCTCCAAACAATAATATTTTCATACTTATCGTTCTATTATATCTTCATTACTCAGAGGGGCGTAAGGTCCCTCCTTTACCTCAAACATAACTGTTCCACTCTCTAATACCTCTACTGAATGCCACTGACCTTTAGGAATATGAACGCCATATACACCATCTTTCGGAGACAAAACAAAGGTTTCTGTAATGTCGCCCGCTTGATTGTGAAAATAGACATTCATCTTTCCTCTTACCAACAACATGGTTTCTGCTGTATTTTGGTGTCTCTGGATAGGAACAACAGTTCCTGGCTCCATCGCATTGAATAGTCGCTGAACCTTGGAATCCAAAGATTCATGCAAATTGAAGTTCATGCGAAGGCGAACTGATTCCTTTGCCTCCGCAGAAACTTTATCTAATAATGCTTGATCTAGTAACATTACTTAAAACTATTAATGGCATCAACTACAATCTTGGCATCTTCCATAGAAATCACCTGATTCATAGGAATAGACAACTCCTGATTGTGAATTTTCTCAGAAATTGGCAACGAGAGCTGAGGAACATTCCATGACTCCTTTTCATAACACTCCTGATGATGTGGTGGTATTGGATAATGAATCAAAGTCTGAACCCCCTGTTCCTTCAAGTACTCCTGCAATTCATCACGGCGCTCGCAGAAGATAGGGAACTGGTGATATACATTATTCTCATCATCAATCTTTGCTGGCAATGCTATCAGTGGATTATTGATATGCTCATAATAATAAGCTGCCAACTTCTGGCGCTGAGCATTATCCTCATCCAAATACTTCAACTTGACATCAAGCACAGCAGCATCCAACTCACTCATACGGCTATTAATACCTGTATATTTGAACACATACTTCTTCTGACTACCATAATTAGCCAAAGCACGAATCACTGAAGCAAGTTCCTTGTCACTAGTAGTTACCGCACCAGCATCACCAAAGGCACCAAGATTCTTGCCAGGATAGAAACTATGTGCACCAGCATCACCCAAGGCACCTGTCTTTACACCCTTCCAAGCACAACCTTGACTCTGAGCACAATCTTCCATCAACTTCAAATTATGCTTCTTGCAAATCTCACCCAACTTGTCATTATAAGCAACACGACCATAAAGATGTACTATCATCACACCTTTTGTCTTAGGAGTGATTGCAGCCTCAATCTTGTCAATATCAATTTCAAGATGCTCAAATGTTGGCTCAACCAAGATTGGAGTCAAATTATTCTCTGTAATAGCAAGAATGGTTGCAATATAAGTATTAGCAGGAACAATAATTTCATCACCTTCCTGGAAAATACCCAGCTCCTTATATCCACGGATAATCAAACGCAGAGCATCCAACCCATTAGCAACTGCTACACACTCATCAGTACCAATATATTGAGCATAGTCTTTCTCAAACTGCTTGTTTTCATTACCCTGCAAGAACCAGCCACTTTCAATAACACGATTGGCTGCAGCCTTATACTCATCACCATGCTGCATGGTGATAGCCTGTAAATCTAAAAGTTTTACCATATTTATCTTATTTAAATCTATTATTCTTTATATAATTATTAATAACCAGTAACGAATCAAAGGAATTTGTATCAAACCACATAAAATCACTACCCAAAACCTGAACTTGCAACTTATTCTTTTCAAAATAAGTCTTATTCAATGATGTTACCTCTAAACGTCCACGCTCTGATTTCCCGACATGCTTTGCATAATCTGCAACACCTTTAGGGAACACATAGAGTCCTGTGATGGAATAATACAAGGGATTATTTGTCTTACCTTCAATAGCTAAACATTTTCCATCTGAGTCTAATGTTACTACGCCATATTGATTAGGATCCCAATCACGACTAACAAAGATAGATGCCTGTCCACTATTCAGAGCTGCCCTCATAGCCTTTTGTAATTTGACATTTCTATCCTTGCCAAAAAGGATACTATCACCAGTAATCAAACAAACAGGCTCATCCCCAACGAACTGTTCTCCAATCGTAAAAGCTTGCGCTGCCCCCTCTGGCTTAGGTTGTATTGCATATGAAAACCTTGCTCCAAAAGCAGAACCATCTCCTAAAGCCTTATTAAAAGTAGAAGCATGTTCTTGACTTGTAATTATGAGAATATCCTTTACACCTACACCAACTAGCAATTCTATCGGATAATAAATCATTGGTTTATCGTAGAGTGGCAATAATTGCTTAGGAATTCCTAAAGTAAGAGGCTCTAACTTATTACCCGAATCTCCTGCCAAGATAATTCCTTTAGAAAAAACGTTCATTATTTGCTTTTCTTTTCGTTTACATATTTCAGGAAATCATCATAGTTCCTAATATAGTCATCCTCAGAATATCCATGTGATGCCAATACTAAGCAGATGCTACCTGAAGAGAAACCTTGCTCGGAAGCCCAGATTCCTGGCGGTACATGAAGTCCCCAGAATGGTCTGTTCAACTGGACAGTACGCTTATTGATACCATCATCCAAAACCACCTCGAAAGCACCTGAAGCTGCTATGATAAACTGATGACACTCCTTATGGGCATGAGCACCACGATCTTCTCCACCCGGTATATCATAGCTATAGAATACACGATTGATTGGGAATGGTACGTGTACATTCTCATACATATATGTAAGATTTCCCTCAGGATCGTGCATTTTATTCAATTCACAAAGAGAACAATCAAACACACTTTTACCTTCCTTGAGCATTCCCTGACTATCTACCTCATTAACCTTAACAGATGTTCTGGCATCCGATGATACTGTTTGAATCGTATTATCTTTAGTCCATCGCTTAAACTCCTCATAGTCCATGATGTAGTCTTTCTCGTCATATTCTGTAGAAGATAAAACCAATGCCAAGGAATTAGTAGAGAAGTTGGTCATTGTTCTCCACATGCCTTTTGGAACATAGAGACCATGATAGGAACGATTCAAGGAAAACTTCTGCTTATTCTTTCCATCGTCGAGTTCCACATCAAAACTACCAGACAGAGCCACAATAAACTCTTCATTCTCCTTATAGGCATGCCCGCCACGATCCTTTCCTCCCGGCACGTCATATATCCAATAAGTTCGCTTTATCTCAAACGGTATCTGTTTCATCTGCTCAATGATAGACAGATTACCTCTTGGATCTTCTATCTTTGGAAGTCCAAGTATTTTTGCATCATAAACTGTTTTCATATAAAACTAATCATTTACAGTTCTTATAAAAATGTTTTTTATCGGTTAGAATACATGTTATCGTAGTACTTCTGATAATCACCAGAGGTTACATTATCCATCCATTCCTGGTTCTCGAGATACCACTTTACAGTTTCCTCGATACCCTCCTCAAACTGGAGAGATGGCTCCCAACCCAATTTCTTCTGCAACTTTCTCGAGTCGATGGCGTAACGCATATCATGACCCTTTCTGTCTGTTACATAAGTGATGAGGTCCATATCCTCGCCTTCCTTTCTGCCGAGCAGACGGTCAACAGTCTTGATAACCACCTTGATGATATCGATATTCTTCCACTCGT
>ULWZ01056692.1_pt1 | contig 13621 bp, 9 predicted proteins | sample 1960811 | NCBI WGS metagenome assembly ULWZ01 (sample SAMEA4835825, study PRJEB28245) | human gut metagenome | biome: gut microbiome; material: fecal sample | place: Denmark | collected 2008 | reverse complement strand
TGTCGTCCGTTCGTCACCAACTAATATTCAATTAAACAACCATACTACTTCTCATTCACAACCGCGTTATCCATAACTATATTCTGTGCTTTCTTTACAAGCATTGCCTTTACTATTGTATTCTTGTCAAACTTATCTGTGAATGTTGTTACCTGTGAATAACCACTGTCCTTTGCAAACTGTTCAAGGTCATCTTTATATTCATATTCTGTTATATCAAGTCCTTCTTTTTCTGCTATTGCCTGATATATAAGCTGCTGGCCTGCTGATGCCTTTACGAATTCATCAAATGTTTTACCATAAAGATTCTGGCAGTATTCATCATTAGTCTTTCCCTGAAGAGTACTATAAAAACTGATTGATTCTTCAAGCTTTGATGTCTGCTGTGCAAGGAATTCTTCAGGGTATCCTGTTACCTTACATACATCAAGAAGCTGTGTAAGAATAGCCTCATTCTTTGCTTCACTCACCTTTACATCTATAGTTGATTTAACATCGTTCTTAACATATTCCTTATATGAATCTACTGATTCAAGACCAAAGTTCTCTTTTACAAACGAATCTGTGAGCATAGGAACATTTGGCTGCTGTACGTAGCTCATGGAAAGTTCAAACACTACTCTCTTACCTGCATAATCAGTATACTTAGAGTTATCTGGCATAGTTACTGTTATAACCTTTGTCTGACCTGCTACCATACCATATAATTCATCTGCAAGACTCGTTCCTGCAACTGGAAAAGCTTCCTTTCCAAGAACCATACTATAATCAGAACCTGTGAAATCATCTATTGCAAGTCCGCCTGATGTTCCTGAGTAACTAAATGTTACTTTATCTGACTTCTGTGCCCCACGGTTAACATCTGTATATGTAGTTACATCATTCATCTGCTCAGATATCTTGTCATCTATAACCTTATTAGTTATAGATGTGACATCAACATCTGCTACTATTCCCTTGTAGTTTCCAAGTTCAACATAATCTGTAGGACTATATCCATAATCAACCTTTATTTTACTATTACATGCTGTAGTCATAAGCATAGAAACAACCATAGCTGCTGCTACTGCATATTTAACGCACTTTCCTTTTAATACTTTTCTCATAACCTGTCTCCATAAATATATATTATGCCGGATTGCCGACTTATAAACTATACCATAATACAGCCTCTAAAGCCAGTATTACATAAATGTTTCACAATATTATCACAAAAGCCGCCATACAGGATATAAAGAGTTATCTCATCCTATATAGCGGCTTAAATGCTACTAATCAGAAGATATCCAGAATCTGACAGATATAAATCTGATATATAACATTATATTTATCTTTACACTAATTAATCTAATGATTAAGCAAGCTTAGACTTAGCTACTTCTGCTAACTTAGCAAATCCTTCTGCATCATTAACAGCCATCTCAGCTAATACCTTTCTGTTAAGGTCGATGTTAGCTAACTTTAAACCATACATGAACTTGCTGTATGAAAGACCGTTCATTCTTGCAGCAGCATTGATTCTTGCGATCCATAACTGTCTGAACTGTCTCTTCTTCTGCTTTCTACCCTTGTAGCTCTCTGTAAGAGCTCTCATTACAGACTGCTTAGCAACTCTGTACTGCTTAGATCTAGCTCCTCTATAACCCTTAGCGAGCTTTAATACTCTATTATGCTTCTTCTTTGCGTTCATACCGCCTTTAATTCTTGCCATTTCTTAATTTCCTCCTAAAATAATCAATCACAGACACCCATATCTTATAAATATGGCATAATCTTCTTCATTGTCTTTACATTAGTTGCATCTGTCATAGCTGCATGTCTAAGATTTCTCTTTCTCTTAGTAGTCTTCTTTGTAAGAATATGGCTCTTGTAAGCTTTCATTCTCTTTAATTTACCTGTTCCAGTTACTTTAAAACGCTTTGCAGCTGCTCTTTTTGTCTTTACCTTTGGCATAATAATCCTCCTAATTTAATTCTCATATGGAATAATATTTTAACGTTTTTCAGTTAAAAACATAGTCATGCTCCTGCCTTCTAACTTTGGAGCCTTATCTACTACTGCTATATCACTTAACTTCTCTGCAAAATCTTCAAGTATATGCTTGCTTGAATCAACATGAGCCATCTCACGTCCTCTGAATCTGAGTGATACTTTAACCTTATCGCCTTTCTCTATGAACTTCCTTGCTGCGTTACACTTAGTGTTAAGGTCATTCACATCTATGTTAGGTGATAAACGAACTTCTTTGACTTCTATTGTTCTCTGTTTTTTCTTAGCTTCCTTTTCTTTTCTGACAAGCTCATACTTATACTTGCCATAATCCACAAGCTTACATACAGGTGGCTTTGCGGATGGAGCTATCTTTACAAGATCAACCTCTGCCTCTCTTGCTAACTTCATAGCATCCTTAGGAGACATAACTCCAAGCTGCTGTCCTTCTTGTCCAATAACACGAACTTCCTTATCGCGGATCTGCTCGTTAATCATTAATTCGCTAATAGTAGTGCACCTCCAAAATCAAAAAAAGTGGATAGTCAGACTATCCACTTTTTAATCATAATGCATCTTAATTGCTGTTTATCATGCATATTCTTAAAAATATAAACCCGAGTCGCCTTCATGCGCTAAGGTGAGAGTGGATACTCTGCTTCGTTTAACAACTATTAGAGTTTAACACTAATAGTTATAGCTGTCAACTATATTTTTAAACATTTCAAACAAACATTTCAAATATTTCAAATTTCTACAATACAAAAATGATACATTGTTTTATTTTTTATCTTACAACTGACTTTCTTCTTAATACTACGAATGCAAGACCTGCACATGATACAACTGCGAATAATACATAGAGTGCTATATTATACACATCACCTGTATTTACTGTGTTATCTGATGCCTGTCCATTTCCTGTTGCTGCTACATCTTCATAGCATATAGCGTATGTAGAGAATTTATCTGTTGTAAATGTAATAACTCCGTTTTCGCAGCTTGTTTCAAGTGCCTCTGCTACACCATCATGAATTCTTACAACTGTATATTTTCTTTCTACAGATGCATCTGTATTCTTAAGACTTTCAGGAATATCAAGCTTAACAACAACTCCAGCAGCTGTTTCTGTTACTGATACTTCTTTGAGACTTCCAACTTTCTTTAATAATGTAAGATCAAGATATGCTCCAACTACACCATTGTTAAGAACTTCCTTAACTTTATCCTCCACAAGCTTCTTATCGCTTTCTGATACTGTAGCTGTTACATCTTTGACCTCCATAGATACCGAAACTGTACTTCCGTTTTCTATTTCTTTCTTTTCCTCTTCTGTGAATGTGATTCCGCTCACTGGTACTTCGGCCTTTATATTGATGCCATCATCAGCCTTAATTACCGCATTTACCTTATCTGAATCTGATGTGCTTGGTGTATCACTTGGTGTATTTGGTGTGTCGCTTGGTGTGTTATCTCCTGGCTTATTATCATCTGGTGTGTCACTTGGTGTGCTATCTCCTGGCTTATTATCATCTGGTGTATCACTTGGTGTGCTATCTCCTGGCTTATTATCATCTGGTGTGTCACTTGGTGTGCTATCTCCTGGCTTGCTATCATCTGGTGTATCACCTGGCTTAACATCAGAACCAGTTATTACCTTACCATCTACAACAAGTTTTATATCTGAGAATGTTACATCTGCCTGTCTTGCTACAAATAAACCTACATATACATAATCCGCATCTATTGATGTAAGCTTGAAATCAAAACCGCCTGATATAGCAGCATTATCGCCAAATGTACATGCGTATCCATCACTGTTGCTCTCAATCTTAAGTGCATATGTCTTACCAGTCTCTACTGGATTCTCTAATTTACCACCATAGCCTAATGCGCCATCTTTTCTCTTAAAGCAGTTAGCTGTTCCCTGCTGGATACTTCCTGCTGCAACATAATCTCCAAGAGCTGACTTATCATTAACATCAATATACATCGCATCTCTTGCCATAAGACCAAATGCAACCTGATTGTGTTTATTAATGCTGTTTACTGTTGCATTAGCTGTTATTACAAAGTTACTACCTGCTGGTACTTTATAATAATACATTGCAATTCCATCTGTTGTTGATGATATCTTTCCCTTACCATTAACAGCAATGTGAATGCTTCCATCTTCATTGCCCTCAAGTATGAACTTATCTTTAATAAGATTTGGGTCTCCACCTATATCTCCAAATATTGAACCCTTGAAAACTCCCGCATCTTTCCATAATTCACTCTGCTTAAGTTCTCCTGAATATTCAGCTTCCTTATAATCTGGATTAGACTTAAGTACATCAGCCTTAACAGGTGCTTCCTTAGCTGTTATATGTTCTGATATTCCAGCCACTCCAAGTTCCTTAATTGTCTTAGTTACAAGATAAGCATTATATGTTCCACCATAAATGTTTGTATGTGTATTATCAACGCTTGTAGCCTTAGATGATGTCCATGCATGAAGGTTGACTGTCTCATCTGGTCCTAATGTATCATATAACTCTTTTGTCATCTTAGTCATATCAACAACTGGTATGTTAAGTTCCTTACCAAGATTCCTTATAGACTGGGCATAATCTCCACCCTTGAAATCACCACTATCCTTTGTGATATGAAGATTGCTGTCAGACCATTCTGCTGTAGCAGTTCTTCTTACTATAGGTGTACAGAGGATAACTGTTGTACCAGCTGCCTGCGCAGGCTTAATATAGTTTTCATATAATGAGTTAGCAAATGAGCCAGCTGTCTTATAATCACCATTAGGATCTGTATATCTGTCTGCTTCTGCCTTTTCATCATTATGTCCGAAGCCTATAAGAAGATAATCACCCTGCTTCATACCGGATGTAAGTTCATTATACTCCTTATCATTAACATAGCTCTTAGAACTTCTTCCTGATAAAGCTATATTCTTCACTTCATATGTTCCATCAAGATACTTATCAATCTGTGTACCCCATCCATATCTTGGATAATAATAATTATCAGCAAAAGAACTTACTGTAGAATCACCTATTATCCATACTGTAGGCTTGCTGCTGTCTTTATTAACCGCATCATCAGCCATAGCCATAACGCTCCAGCCTATGCTCATAACAAGCAAAAGCAAAGCGCTAAGCAGACAACTTATACGTTTTCTGTTTCTTTTCTTCATCATAAATAACCTTCCCTTTCTTTTCTGGACAATCCGTCCCTTTTTATGGAATTATAAAGTATGAACCAGTGTCAAGGTCAATATCTTTTTACACATTTAATAATGCATTGTACATAAATCCATACATTATTATATTTTAAAAAATATTCAGGCAAATAATATTCAAGCAAATAATATTCGAACGAATAATATTCAAACATTCAAAAACCAGACACACAACAACCTAAGTCATTGTGTATCTGGTTTTATTCAATGCCAATCAATACTAATCAATTCTAATCATTACTAAAACTAGTATGTATAACTATTATATTATTTATTAATCAGCCTTTTCTTTTTTCTATCTTCATACACAAGAAGTACTATTCCAGCTAATGCCATTGTAAATGCCACACTATATCCCATCACATGATATACATCTGCTGTTTTTACATCATCTTTAGAAGCATCTGGATTTTTATCGTCAGATGATATAGCATTGTCATCTTTATTACTGTCACTACCTGACGTAGCTCCATCATCTTTCTTATCGCTGCCACCCTGTTCTGGCGCTGGTGCTGGTGTTGGGTTTGGCGCTGGTGTTGGGTCTGGCGCTGGTGTTGGATCCGGTGCTGGTGTTGGATCCGGTGCTGGCGTTGGGTCTGGCGCTGGTGTTGGATCCGGCGCTGGCGTTGGATTCTCGCTCTTATTAAGTTCTTCACTCTTAGCACTTATTGCACTTAAAAGGCTCTGGCCTTTTGTTGTCCAGTACACTGCATCTTCTGTGAATCTGCCATTTGCATCTGCTGCTTTCGCAGTAAGCACTCCATTCTTATCAACAACAAACACCTGCTGTCCATCCGGATTAACACCTGCTACTCTGGATGGTGATTTTACAGCCTTTGAGAGTGATATATTCATATTCTGGATCTGCTGTGCAAAGAGTTCTGCTGTTATGAAGCCACCAAGCTTATTGCTATGTGTACTGTCTCCTGCTGACATAACCTGTGTACCATTAACAGACTTGCCATTAGCTGCCTTTTCGTCTGCTTTGTATGCTTCCTCATACATATTCTTTGTTATCTCAAAACCATCAATAAGTAATACATCCTGTTCCTTTGCAAGCTGTTTAACTGCTTCAACATATGCATTATTTTCAGTTACAAGTGTTCCTGTTTCTTTATCTGTTGAATCATGATGTGGTTTGATAGTACCCTCACTAGTATAATAAAGTCTTGATACTGGTGTTACAAGAACCGGTATTGCCCCTGCTTCCTTTGCCGCATCAATATATTGTTTAAGATACCATTTATAAGTACCACCACAATCATATGAATAGAATGTATCTCCATACTTTGAAGTAAGTGATGATGGTGTTGCCACTTTAGTTCCTGCTGTTACAGGATATATTCCGTCAGCATCTGGCTGTCCAAGTGGTACATATCTATCTTCAATGTATCCTTTTCCATTAGCACAGTCATTGTGTCCAAACTGTATAAACAGATAATCGCCTGCTTTGATATTGGCTTTTATCTTATCTAATGAGCCCTCATTGATAAAGTTTCGGCTGCTTCGTCCTCCATTGGCATAGTTCTGCACCTTAACCTTTGAAGAATCAAAGAACGCCTGTAAATATTCGCCCCATGAGCCTTCAGCCTGAGCCTTACCGCTCATATACATACCTGATGCTGAATAATCCTTAACAGTAGAATCACCTGCTAAAAATACATTTACTCCATCACCAAGTTCTATATCTGTTGAACCTGTAGGATCTTCATATCCATCTCTTACATATGCCTCTGCCTTATATTTTACTGCTCCTGACTTAACACCACTTAAGTTCTCAGGTACAACTTCAACTTCAATATGCTTTCCAATAGCATCCTTAGAAATCTTATATGTATTATCAGCATTGGCAGTTGACGATTTTGCAAGTGTTCTGCTGCCATCCTCATTAACAATATACCAGCGGATTACTGATGCATCATTTTTATCATTCTTCTCTCCAAGAGAGTATATAACAGTAAGAGTATGTCCTGGATATGGTGCATTGATATCTCCATTATCCACAAGATATGGTTTCTTTACAAATGCTACTGTGCCCTCATCAGCCACATAAGCATTAGGTGTCCAGCCTGAAAGATAATCATTCACAACATCTTTCTTTGCAACACTTTCATCTGTTGTAACTCCTGTTACTCTCTTAGAAACATCTACTGCTGTTCCATCTGTATAAACCGAATTATATTCTGTATAACCAGCCTTCTCCGGCTTATTGCCAGACATTTCAAACCAGCCTTCATCCTTAATGTAACTACCATTTATCTTAGTATTAAGGAATGTTACTTTTGCATCCTGACCCCAAGGTCTTCCAAGATATCCTGCACTTACCTCAAGTTTATCACTGCCTGTTATTGTACAGTTTCTAAATACATAGCCAATCTTAGTTGCTGCAGCAGAGGCTGGCTTATGTGCTGTAATATAACCACCTGCAGAGCCAGCACTGTAACCTGCAAATCTAAGCTCACATCCATCAAACACTGCGTTTCCATCACCAAATATGTAATCTGTATTACCCTCTATATGGCAGTTCTTAAAGTACATATTAGTTGCTGAATTACCAGTATATAATGTATCCTGGCTTCCAAGAAATGCACAGTCTGTGAATTCAACCTTATCAGCTTCTATAGCCATGGCTGTTGCTCTTTCTGTTGCTGCCTTTGATGTAACATCTGTTGCATAGTTTCTGTCTGGATTCTTATTTTCTGCAGGTGTCACACCATCTTCTATTTCTTCATCTGTTAAATAACGGTTAAACGAAGCTTCAAATGTGATTCCATCAGCACTAAATCCTGTTGCTGTATTTTTAAGCAGTACTGAACAGCCCCATTTTGCTGCAGCTGCCTTCTCGTACTTATCATATGCATTTTCAGCATTATAATAGCCTTTAGAATCTATGCTATAATACTTATATCCTATTCCATAATACCATGTAAGAAGCACTTCTTTGCCTGATGACTTTTCATCATTAACAAGTCTTACATATGGAGTTGATATAATAACCTGTTCTCTATATGTACCAGGAGCAATATGAATAGTAACTCCATTATTCTCATCAGGAGCAGGTGTCATTAATGATACTGCTGATACTGCTTCTTTTACTGTATTATAGTTTGCATTTCCTTTTTCTTTATATCCGACATATATATCAGATGCTCTTTCAATCTGTTCCTTATCTTTGGTTGACACCATTAAGATGTCTTTAGTTACATCCGCATCATTGACTACTATATGTGTTGTTGTTCTATATCCATCAACTGCTGCTTCAACTTCATATGAACCATTTCTTAAAGAAACTTCATATCCATCTGATGTAACCTTTCCTGTATACACATACTTGTCATCAACATTGATAAACTTAATATCTGTAACTGCTGCTTTAGCATCAATATCTGTAAATCTACCTGTTACCTTATATAACTTCTTAGCAGAAACGCTTATATCTTTAGAGTAATCTGTCTGGCCTGTAACCTCTTTGCCATCAGCTACTTCATAATCATTAACTCCACTAAGCTCAACTGTATACTTAACATCAGGCTCAAGTGTTGCTTTGAAAGCTTTGTTATCATCAAGCTTAAGAACCACATCATCTGCTAATGAAGATGGGTCAGCTACGAGCTTAACTGATAATCCCGATGTATCATAATCTGCTGCAAATCCTGTAATCTTTCCTGTATATGTATATACTTTCTTTTCTTCTACCTTTAATGTAACTCCTGTCTTGCCTGTCAGAGCTTCATCTACAGTTGTTGTAACATTCTTTGTATCAACGGAAAATCCATATCCTGCTGCTCCGGATAAAACTGCTGTATAATCACATCCTGCTGCAAGTGTAGCTGTAAATGTATTGCCTTTTACATCTGCATCATATGTGATATCGTTAACATCATCCTTAAATAAAACCTTCAGACCGCTTACCTGTACGCCTTCTATTGTTCCACTGACTTTTACTCCCGGAATTCTTACCACCCTGTTATATATAGGTTTTCCTGCTGCTGCATCTGTATACACCTTATATGAACCACTATACTTAGCTACGAATTCATACTTAGCTCCCTTGTTAGTAAAGCTTGCTTTTTCTACCTGTTCATTATCTTCACCAAGATACTTAAAAAGAAGTGTTCCATTAGCAGCATTGCTTGATGCCATGTATACAACTATCTTATCTCCGGCTTCTACATTGTTAATAGCAATGTATCTTCTTCCTTCTCCTCCTGTACCATTACAGTAGTACATACCGGATGCTGTATATCCATCATCATATGCTGTTGTTGCTAACGCATTGCTTCCATAGTTTTTGCCTGATGCCGAGAACAATCTGTCATTGGCATTATGATTGATTGTAAGATCACCAAATGTTGTTTCTCCGGCAACGAATTTACCATCCTTTGAAACATTGTCACAATTCTCCCAATCAGCAGCAGTAATATGATTATTATACTTATCTGTATCTGCTTCCTGTACTGTGCCCATGTCCCATACGTCAATCTTTCTTGTTGACGCTTTTGATTCTGCTGCAAATGCAGTTACGTCTATGCTTGTAACAAGCATAAGTACTGCACACAAAAGACTGCTAAGACGTCTTTTAGTTGTTTTGCGCATATTGACCTCCATTTCTGCCTTTAAAGGCATTATAACATTATATATCTGCATGGATACTGTCAGGGTCTGTTTATAAAACCTTTTTGATATCCATAATACAAACTATAAAGTATGAACCAATGTCAAGGTCAATATCTTTTACATACTTAACAAAGAATTGTTTTTATATGCGAACATAATATCTCATAATTCACTGTTTTTCATGCCGTACAGGAACACTCATAAGGATATACATCACATGATCATCACTATCATCATCCTTAACCTTTGTTATAACTATACCCGTTATATCACCATCAAGGACAAGATTATGCTCTTTCATATACGCAAGGTGACGCCCTATCATAATCTCCTTAATCTCATCCTGTGAGTGATCATATATATTGCTTAACTTTGCCGGCACCTTTGATATACCCATAACTGATGGCTTAGGAATATACTTCTGTGCATATTGGTTAATATGAAGATGATACTTTTCAAGATGCTCTTCTTTAATCGAATAACCACAGCTTACAGTAAAACGTCCTGCTTTCATCTCACTCTCAGGAATTATGTATATATGCTGTATTTCTGGTGAATTGTATAAAAACTCGCTTAGCTGCTCCAGTCTTCCTGGCTCCTGAAGCAGCTTTCCGCCATTCTTATATAAGACATAATACATAGGAAGACTTTGTTTTTCATATATATCTGTATTAGATGCCGCCTTATTCATAAGCAAACAGTCATCCTTAAGTCTGTGTCTTAAATACGTCATATAGGCTATGTGCTTATCCAACTGCTGCATGCGTTCCTGACATGCCTCTATAGTTTCATCAAGCGTATAATTCTGCATTTTACTTATCTGCTCATGCGTAAAACCATACTTTATATGCATTTTAGCATTGAGCACACCAAACACTCCATCATCATCGTAATACCTGTATCCGCTGTTCTCATCCCTTACAGCAGATATATAACCCATATCCTCATATCTTCTCACCGTATTTGTAGATACACCAAGAAGCTTTGCAAGATCACTTATCTTATACCTCATATATCTTTCGCCTCTTTCATTTGTACACATTACTTTATATCATCATAATATCAGTACTATAATACTATTTCAATACTGTTTAAAGACAACATTTCCATAATCCAGACTATATCATGCCCGCTTACATAAGCTCAGCTATGCCTGACAGTCTCACATATCTGTCTGATATACGGTACCATGTCGGAAAATCAACGACTCCTGTCTGTGGCATATTGTTAATCCTCTGAAACTGTCTTACCGCTTCTGCTGTCTGCTCTCCATATATTCCATCAACTGACAATGGTGGTATAGCCTTGTAATAATCTCCTATGAGATTCAGCTGCTCCTGAAGCTGTCTTACTTTCTGACCCGATGACCCTATATCAAGATTGGCACCAGGCCATGATGAAGGAATACCCTGTATCTGCTCTGCTGTATTTATATACATATCATCACCATAATAATATCTTAATATATCGATTGATGAATATCCCTGGTCACCAAGATACTTACTTCCCCACTGTGTCATCCAGTTTGGACAGCTTGATTTTTTTCCATCACAGTACTGTGTAAGTATTGGCTGCTTAACATTCGGACGTGAAAGATAATTATCAAATATTTCATCTACTACATTTGATATACTCTCAAATATATTTCTGCCATTCACCCATTTATGATCAAATGCTGTTGAAGATGTTATAGTAAAATTATAACTCTGGTTTCTATACCATTCTGTATACACCCTGTTCAATGTAAATGACATGATTGCAAGTATATTAGCCTCTAACGTCTGCCTTGGCCATGTTGAATATATCTCGCTGCTTGCAACATTTTTAATATAATCCTTATACCTGACATAATAATCAAGCGCCGTTGAATCAGTAGGAACACCATCATGCACAACTATAGTTTCAGGAATAACAACACGGCTTAGTACTATCTCACCAGACTGGTTAAGTGGCTTTATCTCACTCTCTGGTATCTTGGCTGGATAGTTTCCATACAGGGTATTAACCGGAATAACTATATTATCTTCCGCAACTGCATACTCATTTTCATTAAGATATACATCCTGTATACTCGTTTCTCCTGAAAAGACATCTATTCCGGATATGTTAGTCTCCTCATATCCGTTGGCACTGACATCAATCGTATATTCTGCAAATGGCTGTTTTTCCCCTGGCTCCATGCTGTACTCTATCGGTGGTGCTAAAAGTTCATCAAGATTAACAGCCCCCTCTGAATCCGTTACAAGTTCATTTATTATCGAATCCGGATTACCTGTGTATGACAGAGTGATTCTTGCATTTGCAAGCGGTGCTCCCTGCTGTTTATCATATACATTTATGTGCATCTTCCCTTTATCTATCATATCCTGTGGTGTTTCCATAGTATGAACATACACCATTATACCCCCATTCTGTATACACCTATATACAAAAATCAATATTTTTTCATTATTATATGTATCTTTATATATTTTTATGAATAAAATAAAATGATAATTCCCTTAGGAGCGGATATGTCAAAATATAAAGTAGCTCTTGATGCAGGCCATGGTGGCAGCGATCCTGGTGCTGTTTATAATGGCAGACAGGAAAAAGATGATACACTCGACCTTACTCTGGCCGTCGGCGATATTCTTAAAAAAAATGGAATTGATGTTTTCTATACAAGAACTAACGACGAATATGAGACACCTTTTAAAAAGGCAACTGATGCTAACAACTCAGGCGCTGATCTTTTCGTGTCAATACATCGAAACTCTTCTGAAAAGCCAAACCAGTATTCTGGTGTTGAAACTCTTGTATACAATGATTCAGGACTTAAGTCAGAGGTTGCAAGAAACATAAACAACCAGCTTGAGAATGTTGGATTTAAGAATCTGGGAGTTGATACCCGGAAAAATCTTGTGGTACTTAAGAGAACTAAAATGCCAGCTGTCCTTGTTGAAGCAGGCTTTATAAATAATGAAAAAGATAACTATATATTTGACCAGGAATTCGATAAGGTTGCAAATGCTATAGCTGATGGAATATTAGAAAGCCTCCCTATTGGTTCACGCAACTCTAATACTCACCATTCAAACAGCAGCTACAACAAAGCTAACAGCTCCAATAATACCAGCAGTTCCAATAATACCAATAGTTCCAACAATACCAACAGTTCCAACAATACCAACAGCTCCAACAATACCAACAGCTCCAACAATACCAATAATTCCAGCAACGCCAGCAATATCAACAGTTCCAGCAATGCCAGCAATTTAGGAGCTTCTAGTACTTTCTATGATTCTAGTAGTTTCGGAAATTCCGGCCATTCTGGTAATTTCATCGGCACAAGCAGTTCTATTAATAGTGATAATGCCTCTTATAGATATGATATAACTCCAAAAACAGAGACAGAAAGTATTACAGAAGGTATTAACAACTCTAATAATTATACTGCTGACACCGGATATAATCTCTGCAATGATAACTCCTGCAACAGCCTACACAATAACTCCTGCAGCAACACCTGCAATAATTCATATATACATCAGCCTCTCTACCGGGTTCAGACTGGTGCATACCACAATAAAGATAATGCAGACCGCTTATTAAACTCTCTACTTATAGATGGCTTCCCAGCCTTTATAATATATGAAGATGGTTACTACAAGGTACAGGTAGGTGCATTTGCCGAACTATCCAATGCAATCAAAATGGAACGACGGCTAAGAAGATTTCATTATAGTACCTATATCGTTGTTTAATTGAATATTAGTTGGTGACGAACGGACGACAAAT
>ULWZ01063544.1_pt1 | contig 13955 bp, 9 predicted proteins | sample 1960811 | NCBI WGS metagenome assembly ULWZ01 (sample SAMEA4835825, study PRJEB28245) | human gut metagenome | biome: gut microbiome; material: fecal sample | place: Denmark | collected 2008 | reverse complement strand
CGCATAGACGTACGCCGCGGAAACCCATCATTGGGTTAGCTTGTTGTAATTGATTGATTCTATCGCGAACCTTTTGTTCGGAGACATTAAGCTTTTCGGCTAAGTCTTTTATGTTCTTGGCATCATCGATAGTTGGTAAGAATTCGTGTAGTGGTGGATCGAGTAAACGGATGCAGACCATATCGTCTGGTGCAGACATATACATATGGTAGAAGTCGTCAACTTGATATGGGCGGATTCTTTCTAGGGCAGCTTCACGTTGTTCGACTGTTTCAGAAAGAATCATGGAACGCATGTTAAGGATACGGTCATCGGCAAAGAACATACGTTCGGTACGGCATAGACCAATACCTTCGGCACCAAATTGATGTGCATTATCGGCATCAAGTGGGGTGTTGCAGTTAGCACGGATCTTTAGTCTACGATACTTATCGGCCCAAGCCATCATACGGCCAAAGTCGCCACCTAAGTCGGCTGGAACCATCTTGATTTCGCTTTCATAGACGTAACCGGTGGAACCATTGACAGAGATAACATCACCTTCGTGATAGACTTTGCCGCCAATGCTCATGGTCTTTTCTTCTTCGTTGATTATGGCATCGGTGCATCCGGCAACGCAGCATTTACCCATGGAACGGGCAACAACGGCAGCGTGGCTAGTCATACCGCCTCTAGCGGTGACGATAGCTTCGGAATTAACCATACCGATGATATCTTCTGGAGAGGTTTCGGCACGGCAGAGAACAACTTTAACTCCCTTATCGTGCAATTCCTTACATTCTTCAGCGGTGAAGACAATCTTACCGGTTCCGGCACCCGGGGAGGCTGGGAGACCTTTTAAGATTGGTTCATGTTTCTTTAAGTCAGCTTCGTCGAAAGTTGGGTGGAGCAAGTCATTGAGTTGCTTTGGTTCGACTCTTAAGCAAGCTTCCTTTTCATCGATTAAACCTTCGTCAACTAAGTCGCAGGCAATCTTCAAAGCAGCTCTGGCGGTTCTTTTACCATTACGGGTTTGTAAGAAGTAGAGCTTGCCTTTTTCGATGGTGTATTCCATGTCTTGCATATCGTGGAAGTAGTTTTCCATTCTCTTGATGGTTTCCATGAATTGCTTATAGACTTCTGGCATTCTCTTTTCGAGTTCCTCGATGTGGAGAGGGGTACGTACACCAGCAACGACGTCTTCGCCTTGAGCGTTTGGTAAGAATTCGGCATAGATCTTCTTTTCGCCGGTGGATGGGTTTCTAGAGAAAGCAACACCAGTACCAGAATCTTCACCCATGTTACCAAATACCATGGTTTGAACGTTAACGGCGGTTCCCCATTCATATGGGATACCGTTCATTTGACGATAAACGTTAGCACGTGGGTTATCCCAGCTGCGGAAGACAGCGGCGATAGCTTCTTTTAATTGGACATATGGATCGGTTGGGAAATCTTCACCAAATGTTTCCTTGTAGTAGGCCTTGTAGGCTTTTACGAGTTCCTTTAATTGTGGAACGGTGACTTCGGTATCAAGCTTGTAGCCATTTTCTTTCTTGATTTGATCAAGCATGGCATCCATCTTGGTACGTGGATGTCCTTTGGCGATGTTGGTGAACATCAAGATGAAACGACGATAGGAGTCCCAAGCAAATCTTTCATTGCCGGTTCCTTCGACTAATTCTTTAACGGTTTCATCATTTAAACCAAGGTTAAGAATTGTATCCATCATGCCTGGCATGGACATACGGGCACCAGATCTAACAGAAACTAGAAGAGGTAATCCTTTTCCGCCACCAAAGGCTTTTCCATCGATTTCTTCGATTTGATGGATGTGGGCGACAACATCGTCCCAAACGAAATCAGGAATCTTTTTACCGGATTCGTAATAGAGATTGCAGGCTTCGGTAGTAACGGTGAATCCAGCTGGAATGTTGACTCCAGCGGCAGTCATCTCGGCGAGACCGTTGCCTTTTCCTCCAAGAATGTCCTTGCCTAAATGGGCTTCATGGGCTTCTTTGAAGGAATAAACATATTTCTTTTCTGCCATTGTATCCTCCTAATGACAATTTAATAAAGGGTTTTTAAACCCAGCGGATAAATCTTACCACATACAGGGCCTTCTAAAGAAGATAAAATTAATATGTTTCTTATAAAGAAAAGCCTAAAAAAGAGACATGTGCTTTACTTTAGTAAAATAAAACTATCTTCATTAGGCGAAAATTTATCTATAATTAAGCCTGGAAAAAAGAGAATGAAAATGGAACAGTCTAATTTAATTCTAACGATAGATTTTGGAACACAGTCGGTACGTGTATCGATATTTGATAGAAACGGGAATACTCTTACCTGCGAAAAGCAAACATATGAACCAGCTTATTTTTCTTCTAAACCAGGTTATGCTGAACAAGATCCCGCTTATTATTACGAATGTTTATGCAAGTGTTCCCAAAGAATAAGCAAAAATAAAGATTTGATGAAAAGAGTCAAAGGTATTACGATGACTTGCTTTAGAGATTCTGCTGTTTTGTTAGACAAAGACAACAAAGTAATCCGCCCGATGATACTTTGGCTAGACCAAAGATATGCAAAATGCGAAAAGCCACTTCCTTTGTTTTCTAGATTAGCATTTGGGCTTGTTGGAATGTCTGCTGTTATCCAAATGAATAGAAGAAGGACAGTTGCTAACTGGGTTAAAGAAAATGAACCAGAGAATTTCGCTCGTATCAATAAATATGTCGCCTTGTCAACTTATTTTAATTACAAATTGACTGGTAATTTAATCGACTCTGCTTCTGATTACACAGGGCATTACCCATTAAATTACAAGAAAAAGCAATGGTATAAAAAACCAGAAACCCATATGCAGGGCCAAATATTCTCTATTAAGAAAAATCAACTTTGTGAACTAGTTGAATGTGAACAAGAAATTGGACGAATCAGCAAGAAAGCTTCCTTTGAAACTGGATTCCCGGAAGGCTTAGTTATTTATGCCTGCGGATCTGATAAATCTTGCGAAACGTTAGGGACAGGTGTCATTAAAGACACAATTTTGTCTATTTCTTTAGGTACCGCATGTTCAGTCGAAACTAGTGTGAATAAGTTCATGTCCCCATCCAAATTCTTTCCTGCCTATCCATCAACCTTGCCTGGCCAATTCAATCTAGATGTACAAGTATATCGTGGGTATTGGATGATTAATTGGTTCTTAAAAGAATTTGGTGCGATGAACATTAATGATCTTGTAATTGATGATGTTTACCCTGAAGACTATAACAAAAACCTCTTTAGCATACCTGCTGGTTCTAACGGATTACTTTTACAACCTTTCTGGGGCTCAAATCTAGATAAACCGGAAGTAAAGGGGTCTATTGTCGGCTTTAGCGATTCAACAACAAGGCTACATGTCTATAAAGCCATAATTGAAGGAATTGATTATGAACTTAGGTTAGCTAGCGAAGGATTTGCCAAAAACCTAAGACATGGGTTCAATGAAATTAGAATCGCCGGGGGCGGTTCTAGATCGGATGAAATTTGCCAAATCACCGCGGATATATTTAATCTTCCAGTTACTAGAGTCCAAACTAATGAAACCTCTTCATTGGGAGCTGCGATTATTGGCTTCCTCGCTACAAAGGAATTCAAGGATGCAAATGAAGCCATTTCTAGCATGGTTCATCCTTCTATTACGTTTAAGCCAAATAAAGACAATGCGAAGATATATGAAGAACTATATCAAAATTGTTACAAAGGGTTATACCCAAAACTAAAGGATACATATAAGTATTTATTCGACTTCTCTGCAAGAAATAGATAAATAAAAAACCTCTAGTTTCCTAGAGGCCTAAGGATTTAGATTTCTGATAAAGGCTTTTTCATCATCATTCCTAGGAGGATATCTCCGCTAGGAAGTGAGTTTTTGCCTTTTTCGTTCATATTGGTTTTAATTTCTTCTTTTATTAATAAAGTCATTGCTTTAGCGATTGAAGTTGGATCGCCTGCGATGGCATTTCCTTCTTCTTGGGATGTTTTTATTAATGAGATTAGACATTTTTTTAGGTCGTTTTCTTTAACAATCTTTTTTAGATTTGAAGGAATCTCGCTAACGTCAATTAAATCTAACATTATCTTTAGACAATACAAATCATGATTAGTTGCATTTATTAAACTTGAATAATGGGAAGTTAGTATTTTTAAACCATTTGTACCCCCAATTTCATTGGCTTTTTCAATTGGGAAAAGACTAGAATTTTCTAATACAATTTTGTCAATGATATAATTGAAAATATCTTCTTTTGAATCAAAGTAATGGTAAAAGAGACCATGAGAGCATCTTACGGCTTTGGTAATGGTATCTACTGATACATCTTTATAGTCCATGTTGGCGAAAATTTTTAACGCTTTTTCGGTAATTTTTGACTTTCTTCTGTCTTTAACAATTCTATTTTGTTCAGGTGTACGTGGCATTTTTTACTCACTTTCTTCTTAAAAAATATTAGTTACTCGACTGTTCGATTTTTGTAAGGTTTTCTTCCTTTTTACGACTGGATAATTTTATCAATAATAAAGTGGCAATTGCAATTGCAATTAATAAAATTATTCCTATTAGATATTGATACCATTGAGAGGTGTTTGGGTTTGAGTAGGCAGGCCATATTTGGTTATTTATAAACATTGCTACTACTGAACCTGCAACAAAGCCAAGCACATATCCATATGTTCCTCTTTTGTGCTTTTCTAATAGCGACTTCATTACTTTTGAGATAGCAAGGAAGCCTAAAACAACTCCAATTACTAGACACAAAGTCAATAAAAGTCCCGATCCTAATCTATCATGGTTATGGATTATGGAATTATCCCCAAAATAGATATTTAATACAGGTTGATATAGGCCAAATATAAACAAGATCATTGCCCCGGATATTCCTGGGATAATACAAGCGGCAGCAGCAACAAATCCAATCACGATTATAACTATATATGCCCACCAGTTTTGGTTTGGATTAGCAAATGCTTCTTCAAATGAAAACCAATTAAATACATATGCCAAAACAGAAAAAACTCCGATTAAAGTAGCGATAATAAATCCAATTGCCATTCTTAAACCATCGTTTTTCTTAATTTTCTCTATTCCAGACTCTTTATATATGGTAGGCATACCCCCAATTAAGAACCCGGTACATATGCAAACAATGATAAAAGGAATGTAGTCCCAACATTTATGCTGGACATATAAAAGCAATATTCCGGAGGCAACCCATCCTATTCCAATTGGAAGAAGAGTAAGAAATGCACGAAGGAAGTTCTTCTTTAAATCATTAATTCCACTGATTAATTTATCATAAATATTAACGATTAATCCTACTGTTCCTGCTGATACACCTGGCAATAATCCAGCCCCTAATGAAGCCCCTTTTGCTAAATCAATAAAAAAATCTTTAATTTTCATGCCTATTATTATCGAATACATATACAAATCATAAAAGTAAATTTTTAAAACAAATAAAAGGAAGTTTATCTTCTTATGTGGTAGTATGTTTGCTATGCAAAGTATTGTTTTATATGTTTCCCAAGTTGGATCCACAAAAAAATATGCAGAAGATATAGCAAAAACTATCTCTGCAGAGGTCATGCCACTAAAGAAATTCAAGTGGAAGAACCTTTCTAATTACAACCTTATCATTTTTGGTGGTTGGGTTATGGGAGGAAAAATAAAAGGACTTGATGATTTCTTATCCCATTATGATGATATGAGCGATAAAAATGTCATGATTTTCTCTTCTGGAATGTCTATTCCGTCAAAAGAAGGAAGACAAGAACTCATCAATTCTAATATCCTTGATTTATATCATGTCCGTTATTACCAATTACGCGGTTCTTTTGATATGTCTAAGCTTCCGTTCTTCCAAAAGATGATGATGAAGTACACGATGAATGTTATGCAAAGTAAGCAAGGTGTGTCTAATGCCATGGTTAAAGAAATGATGGAACGTCCTTTTGAATATTATGACCAAGAAGGCGTGAATAAGATTATTAACGTAGCTTTTAAATTGCAAAATATTGTTGAGGTAGATGAGGTTAAGTAATGAAACTTATCGTAGGGTTAGGCAATATAGGCAAACAATATGAAAATACCCGTCATAATATGGGGTTTGCTGTTATTGATAAATTTGCCGAAATGGTCAAAGTTGATATTGATAGAATTAAATTCAATGGGCTTTATACGATTGTAAAAAATCCTGCCTTTGAAGAGGATTTTATTTTGGCTAAGCCTTCTACATATATGAACCTTTCTGGGCAATTTGTCTCACCCATGATGTCATATTTCAAGGTTTCTCTCGATGAACTTCTTGTTATTTATGATGATATGGCAATAGAAGAAGGGAAGATTAGATTAAGACCTTTTGGGTCTAGTGGTTCCCATAATGGGATGAAAAGCATTATCTCTTCTATTGGCAGTGATAAATTTAAGCGTATCAGGGTTGGAATAGGGGAACCTCCTCACGGAGGAGCCGATTATGTCCTTTCTAAAATCGATAACGATAGCAGGGAAAAGTTAGACATCGCGACTACTAACGCCTCTAAGGCGATTAGGGATTATCTTCTCCATGATTTTAATTACGCGATGAATCATTATAACAAATGAAGAATAACGACCTTTTTTCTTTAATTGATACATTGCCTTATGTAAGTGCTCTAGATGAAGCAAAAGGCAATTTAATTAGTGATGATTCGTTAGGGCCAGCCCTAGCAATTTTATCTTTGTTTAACAAGAAAAAAGACAATTATTGTATAGTTTCTCCTAACCAATATTCTTGCCAAAGATTATATGAATTTTTGTTAAATTTTTTGCCAGAAGAAAATGTTGTTTTCTTTCCATCCGATGAACTTTTGCGGGCGGAAGCATTATCTTCTTCATTAGAATTGCAATCTCAAAGAATATATGCAATGTATCGCCTATTGGATGATAAAAAGAAGATTTTGGTTACTCATCCTAGCGCTATTCTCCGCTTCCTTCCTTCAAGAAAACAATTTGAAGAAAGAGTTATAAAATTAAAAGTTGGAGACACTTTAGATTTAAAAGAATTCAAAGCCAAATTATTAGAAAACGGTTATAAGGTTAATGATAAAATCGAACACTCCCTTCAATTTGCCTATAGGGGCGATATTGTTGATGTTTATTCTGTATCTTATCTAGATCCAATACGTATCGAATTCTTTGATGACGAAATTGAATCAATACGCTTATTCGATATAGCAACGCAGGAATCTAAAAGTACTTTAAAAGAAGTTTCTATCGCACCTGCGACCGATTTCTTTTTGCCTTCATCGATGTTTGAAGAATTTAAGAAAGCTGCTTTGGATAGACTTTCGAAAGATGAAGAAGAACTTCCTCTAGAACGTTTTAATGATTTAAAAAGAAATCTAGAATCGGTTCTAGAAGATTATCAAAATAACAATTACAAAATATCTTTATATAAATATTATGGGTTAGCAAATAAAGACGCTTCTTCCATTGTAAGCTATTTTGATCCTAGATTTATCTTCTTTCCAAATTATCCTCAATTCTGTGAATCTTTTTCCTTGCTTCAAACTGAGGCAAATCAATATTTTGGGGAATTGTTTTATCAAGGGCAATGTCTTTCTCATCTAGAACAATATCTAAATTTGGGCAAGGCCTTAAAAGGCACTAAATCGATACACGGGTCCATCTTTTCTACTTCAATTAACGATGTTAGCTTCCCTGTTCATTCAATTTCATTAACAGGTAAATCGATTGCATCTATCTTGCCTACAATCCAGTCTTATCTAACTAGTGGCAATAAAGTCATTATCTGTCTAAAAGAAGAGCAACAGAGAAAAACAATCAAAAGCCTTTTGGAAGATGCCAAATTAGAAATAGAAGAAGTAAATGGATTAGAAATTCCCTCCTCTAATCTTGCTTTCTCTTCTTTAAATCTTTCGGAAGGGTTTGAGATTCCGTCTTTAAAGATTGCCTATATTTCTTCAAATGAATTATTTGGTGCGAGGCGAGTTGCCTCTAGATTTAATTCACGTTTTAAACAAGCGACTATATTAAGAAGTTATGAAGAGTTAAAACCTGGCGATTATGTAGTTCATGAATATAATGGAATCGGTCAGTTCCTTGATATAAAAACAATTGAAATAGAAGGGAAACACAGGGATTTCCTCCATATTGCATATGCCGGGAATGAATTTCTTTATGTTCCTCTAGAGCAATTTAGATTAGTTAGGAAATATGCAGGACGAGAGGGGGCCAGGCCTCAATTAAGTAGACTTTCTACTAAGGAATGGGAAAAAAGAAAAGCCAAGATTAATAAACGTATCAACGAACTTGCTGATAGGCTTATTTCTCTTTATGGGAACAGGGTTAGGAACAAGGGCTTTGCTTTCCCTGCAGATGATGAATTACAAAAACAATTCGAGAATGAATTTCCATATCAATTGACTTCCGATCAACAAGCTGCAGTTGATGCGATTAAAAAGGATATGGAGTCCAATGAAATTATGGATAGGCTTGTCTGCGGGGATGTTGGCTTTGGCAAAACCGAAGTTGCCTTTAGAGCAGCTTTTAAGGCTATATCAAATGGAAAACAAGTCGCTTTATTATGTCCAACTACATTGCTTGCTAGGCAACATTACGAAGTAGCAATGCAGCGTTTTGCTACATTTGGAGTTAGGTTAGCCTTGTTTTCTAGATTAATTCCTGATTCAGTTCAAAATCAAAATCTAAAGGCTATAAAAGAAGGGAAAATCGATTTCATAATCGGGACACACAGGCTTCTTTCCAAAGATTTTGAATTTAAGGATTTAGGTCTTTTGATTGTTGATGAAGAGCAACGCTTTGGTGTTGAACAGAAAGAAAGAATTAAGGAAATGAAGAATAGCGTCGATGTTCTTACTCTTTCCGCTACCCCGATTCCTAGAACCTTGCAAATGTCTTTGGTCGGGATTCGTCCAATGTCAGAAATCAATACAGCCCCTTCGTCAAGAATGCCAATCCAGACATATGTAACTCCGTATAAAGAAGAAATAGTAGATGAACTTATCTCTAGGGAATTATCTAGAAACGGACAGGTTTATTATGTGCATAATAGGGTGGATACGATATATTCCTGCGCTTCTAAGCTTGCTTCTAGGATTCCTTTAGCAAAAATAGGGGTAGTTCATGGCCAAATGGATAAAAATGAATCCGAAGATGTTATGGCCAAGTTCTATGATAATGAACTTAATGTTTTGGCTTGCACTTCAATTGTTGAAAACGGTATCGATATACCAAACGCGAACATGATAATTGTAGAAAATGCCGATAACTTTGGTCTTTCTCAGCTTTATCAAATTAAAGGCAGAGTCGGCAGGGGAAATAGAATTTCCTATGCCTATTTGATGTATAAGCCTCATAAAAATATGAATGAGGACGCTAAAAAACGTCTACAGGCTATCCAAGAATTCACTGAATTAGGATCTGGCTATAAAATTGCCCAAAGGGATTTGATGATAAGGGGTGCTGGAGATATTTTAGGCCCTGAACAAGCTGGATTTATCGACTCTGTCGGTCTTGATTTGTATATGAAGATGCTAAATGAAGCAATTGAGGCTAAAAAATCTGGAATCGAACTTACTCCACCTACCTCAAATAAGCTTTTTGATATAGATGCATATATTCCTTCTGATTATGCATCTAAAAGCGACAAGATTGTTTTGTATCAGGAATTAGAGAACATAAACAAAGAGTCAGATTTGAACAAATTTGCCAAAAAGGTGAGGGACATATATGGAAAAATGCCAGAAGAGACCTCTTTGTTAATTAAGAAAAAACTCATTGATATACTATCTGATTTTGAAGAATTTACATCCGTTAACGACTATGAAGACAAAGTCGATTTATCTTTATCATCTAGTTTCTCTAGAATCGACGGAATCGGCAGTGATTTGTTTAATTCTTTGCTGCCGATGATGAATAGACTAAGGGTTACTTTTTTGAATAAAGTATTGGTAGTTTCTTTATATAAACAGGGCAATTGGCTTGATGATTTAGAAAAAGTAATGAGAAATATACATTCGGTATACCTTGCCCATAAACAAAAGTCGTAAAATTTATAAGCATTCCCTTTATGGGAATTGTGTTATCCTATATAGGATGAGAATTGATAAATTTTTAAAAGTTTCTAGGTTAATTAAGCGTAGGGAAATAGCAAAGCAGTTATGTGATGCTTCTAAAGTATCAATTAACGGGAAAATTGCTAAAGCCTCTAGCGAAATTAATGAAGGGGACGAAATTAAATTGATTCTCGGTTCTAAATATGTGCTTGGCAAGGTAAATAAGATATTACCTTATGCAAACAAGTCTACTTGCCAAGAAATGTTTACCCTTATCGATGAAGGAGAAATGTAATGATTGATTTCAAGTTTGATGAATCTTCTACTTACCTAGTTGCAGGTACTTTTGGTTCTGATTCCATGGCCTTGATAGATATGATGGTCAAAAAGGGGATAAAACCTGTTGTTTGTTCCCTTAATTATCATAAATTCGATTCTAGCGATTCAGATTTCGCTTCTTTAAGAGATTATTGTCAGAAGAATGGGCTAGTTTTTGAAGGATTAGATACAAACGATCTTCCAGAAAAAGAAAAGATTAAAGAAAACGAGGATTATAAAGAATTTGCTAGAAGAGTTAGATATGACTTCTTCAAAAAAATATATGAGAAATATAACGCCTCTGCTTTCTTTGTGGCCCATCAACAAGATGATTTAATTGAAACTTACCTTCTTCAAAAGCAAAGAAAAGGACATGTTGCCCATTATGGACTGTTCCCAATGTCTACAGTTGAAGGAATGGTTGTTGTTAGACCTTTGCTTAATTATTCAAAGCAAGATCTAATCGATTATGATAACGAAAACCATGTTCCTTATTCTACTAGTGCTTCTAAAAACGAAGATGAATACATGCGTAATTCAATTAGAAGAGATGTTATCTCTAAGATGAGCGAGATTGACCGCGAAAAGGTCCTTGATGAAATGAGGGCTGCTAATGATGAACAATTTGGTCTTTCAGATAGTGTCATCCATGAAGCCGTTGTTGCTGATGAATTAGACATCCGTGCCTTGATCGCCCTTCCTTACGACGGATTTATCAACGCTATTAATAAACTAGTTTCTACTGCTTCTAGAAAAGTTAGTTTAAAGGTTAAAGATTACGAAGCAATCCGTAAATTTTGCCTTGCCCCTCAACCAAATTTGGCCATGAAATTAAATGATTCTACTTATTTAATCAAGGAATATGATGTCATTATGGTTGGAAATAATCCAAAAGAATTGCCATATACCTATACTTTAGAGAAAAACGGCAAATTAGATACTCCATATTTTGAATTAGACTTCTCTATGGGAGCTTTAGATAGAGGTATTAAAGACGAAGACTACCCATTAACGGTAAGAAGCGTCCTTCCAACTGATAATTATGTCATACATGGATATTTAGAACCTGTTAGAAGGCTATATTCTGTTTGGAAGATGCCAGTTACTTTGCGTTATATTTGGCCAGTATTTGTCAATAAAGACGGAAAAATAATATATGTTCCACGCTATAGGCAAACTTTCAGCGAATACCACACCTCTATTTTAAGGATGAAGACAATTAAATAGACAAATAGGGTTGCAATGTATTTGCATATTCTTGATTTTAGTGTACATTTCCTAACGCACGCACGTTAAAGAAAAAAATAATCAATTGAAAAGGAGAACAAAATGAACGACGGAAAAGCCCCAAAAAAGAGTATATTCAGTTTTATCCTTCCTTACATATTAATGGCTGCAACAGTTGGCGTATTTATTTGGCTAATTGTTTCCAGTATGGTTGGCAAGGGTGAAACTTGGGCCTATAGTGATTTGGATAATTATTTAGGTTATACAACTAGTATTACAACAAATGCTAGCGGTGAAAAGGAAGCCAATGGTACCCTTACTGATTTCGATTTAACAAACAAACAAGTTTATTATGTCGAAGCTAGCCATGGCTATAAAGCCGTTACGGTCAAAGGTAATTACATCGATAAGACCAGTAATACAAAACGTATATTCTCGGTTGTTATTGATGAATCTGTTTGGACTAGTGATTTTACTACTTTTGCTACCGATGAAACTGGTGCCCATTATGAATACACTCACCTTTCATACCAAAGCATATTTGCAGTTAGAATTGAACAATTTGGAATTAGAAACCAAGGATCAGGTGCTTCTTTAAATAATAAAGATGCTTTCCAAGTCTCTTGGTGGGACACATGGGGACCAACCTTAATATCCACAGGAATTATCTTAATAATTGGCTTATTTATCTTCTCTAGACTTAATTCGTCCGTTTCTGGAATGAATAATAATGTCCTAGGGTTCAATAAGTCACCTGCTAGAAAAGCTTCTTCTAAAGTAAAGTTCAGTGATGTCGCTGGATGTGATGCTGAAAAGGCTGAAATGGTTGAACTTGTTGAGTATTTAAAAGATCCAAAGAAATATTCTAAATTCGGTGCTAGATTACCAAAAGGTGTCTTGCTAATTGGCCCTCCAGGTACTGGTAAAACCTTACTTGCTAAGGCTGTTGCTGGTGAGGCTGGAGTTCCATTCTATTCAATCTCTGGGTCTGACTTTGTTGAAATGTATGTCGGTGTTGGCGCAGGTCGTGTACGTGACTTGTTCAAGAAGGCCAAAGAAACCGCTCCATGTCTAATATTTATCGATGAAATCGATGCTGTTGGACGTCAAAGAGGCGCAGGACTTGGCGGAGGCAACGACGAAAGAGAACAAACTCTTAACCAATTGCTTGTCGAAATGGATGGCTTTGAAGCTAACTCAGGTATTCTAGTTATTGCTGCTACTAACCGTGATGATGTTCTTGACCCAGCTTTAAGAAGAGCTGGTAGATTTGATAGGACAATAACCGTTTCATTGCCAGACAAAGAAGGGCGTGAGGCTATCTTAAAAGTACATGCCCGTAATAAAAAGATTGCTCCAGGAGTTGATTTTGGTGCTTTAGCCAAAAGAACCGTAGGTTTCTCTGGCGCCGATCTTGACAACGTATTAAATGAAGCTGCCATCCTTGCTGTTAGGGAAAACAAAGACTGCATCGATATTGCCGATATCGACGAAGCTATCGATAGAAGAATTTCTGGACCTGCTAAATCTAGCCGCGCCATGTCTCCTGTCGAAAGAAAAGAAGTCGCTTATCATGAGGCTGGACACGCTGTTATTGGACTAAACCTCCCATTCTCTGATAAGGTTCAAAAGATCACCATTATTCCAAGAGGAAATACTGGTGGCCATGTCTTAATGACTCCTGAAGATGATCGCTTCTTATTAACCAAAAATGAACTTATTGCTAGAATTACTGGCTTATTAGGCGGTAGAACTTCTGAAGAAATATTCTTCCAAGATGTTACTACAGGTGCTTCTAACGACATTCAAGAAGCTACTAGAATCGCTAGACTTATGGTTACTGAACTTGGTATGTCTGAACTTGGACCAATCCAATATGAGCAAAATACTGGTTCTGTCTTCCTTGGTAGAGACTACAATTCCACCCAAAAGAACTTCTCGACCCAAATTGCCTTTGAAATTGATAAGGCAGTTAGGAAAATAATCGATGAAGCCCATGAAAACGCCAGAAAACTCTTGTTAGAACATAAAGATGAAGTTATCTTGATTGCTGAAACTCTTCTTGAAAAAGAAACCATCACAGCCGAAGAGATTTCTTATCTTGTAGAACATGGTTCTTTGCCAAAAGAAGAAAAGCATGTAGAAATTCCTACTGAAACCATTCCTTCTAGTGGGGAAGAAGCCAAAAAAGAAGACGCTTCTGAAGTGGCTCCAAAAGAAGATAAATAAATTGTTTGCCTTTCACCCTGAGTAGAAATATTCAGGGTTTTCTTTGTGTGACGGGCATGTCGCATATCTAAAGGGTGAAA
>ULWZ01066412.1_pt1 | contig 13970 bp, 7 predicted proteins | sample 1960811 | NCBI WGS metagenome assembly ULWZ01 (sample SAMEA4835825, study PRJEB28245) | human gut metagenome | biome: gut microbiome; material: fecal sample | place: Denmark | collected 2008 | reverse complement strand
TAAGAACGTTAAGAACTTCACCGATGAAGAGAACCTTATTAGCCTTGAATGCATTCTGATAGGCTTCATAACCTGCGGTCTGATACGAATAATCATTTGCAAGTGTAATTATCTTGTCAACAACTTCTGATCCCTTTCCAAGGCTAAGAGCATTTACAAACTTGCCGCTCTCATTCTTAGTTACATATCTTTCACCGCAACCGACGAAAAACGCACGATAGCTGAATTCCGAAGATGCAAAGCCTATAATATCGGAATCTTCAGCACTGCCAATGTCATATTTTTGGTCGTTATTTACATCACGAAGTGCCTTTTGATTCATTTCAAGCATTTTATCCATTGTCCACTTTTTATCGCGAACGAGCTGATAAATATCGTCCTGTATTCCGGAATTTTCGTACACGGTTTTGTTGAATGTAATTACCCATGTGCATTCCATTGCTTTACGTGCAAAGTCACCGATTATAGAATAAAGCTTGCCATCATATGAAAGGTCATTTATGTAGTTCTGATCCCACCAGCTCTTAGTAAAATCAATGTCAAGGCTGAGGATGTTGTAATATCCGGGTTGAGTAAAAGGCATACCATACTGCATTGTGCTTGCAATGTACTTGCCGCCGCCGGAGGCAAAGTCTGCAGCATAGCCGTTCTGACCGTTTTCGTCAACTTCAATTGTGCAGTTGTAAAGCTCGTTCATGAGCTTGTTTCTTTCGAAAACAGAGTCGTTGTAAGAGTCGTTTGTGATCGTTTCAACCCAAACTTCGGGAGTTGTGTCGTAGCCCTGACCGTCGTTACGTGAAGCTATGATAAATGTTCTGCCGCCGAAGTCAATGCTTTCATAGCCTTTCAGCTTCGTCATACCGTTCCATTCAGGCTCGCCTATCGAAACATCCCAACCTGCAAGGTACTGCGCAAGTCTTACAATGTCTTTCACGTTTACTTTTCCGTCGCAGTTGACGTCAAGAGCAAGCTCGTTTACTTTTACGTCCCATTTTGCAAGATATTGCGCGAATGCTACAAGGTCCTTTACATTGACTTTCTCATCGTCGTTTATATCGCCCGGTATAAACTTTATAACGCTGAGCGAGCCGTTGACAACAGAAAATTTAACGTCGTCGCCCGCCGAGTTTGATGTGTTTCCGTCACCGATTTCAAGCTCTATCCCGTACTTTCCGGGCGTAGCGTCATCGTTTATTCTGAATTTGAATGTTGCAAATACGCCGTCGGTTTTTATATCGGCCGCGGAAACCCATGAAAATCCGCTTCCTTGACTTGCATCTCCGACAAATGTGCCTCCGAAGTCAGCTTTTGCATTCATACTGACAAGCGTCATCGCCGTTTTATCATATTTCAATTCTGCTACGATTCCGGCAATTCCGGGGTTTCCGTCAATTGACAAAGCTACTTCGACTTCTCCGCCGATTTTTACCTTTTTGCTTTCGATTGTAAGAGTAGGCACTCTTTCCGCGCTTATGGGCAATGCCATACAGCAAAAAACAAACGAAACGGCTAAAATCAATGCGTAAATTCTTTTTTTCATTCTTGCCATCTCCTTATTAAACATCAAAACTATAGCTTGTTTTTATTGTCAATACTCAGTCGTCTTTTTTCTTGCCCAAAACAAGCGCCGTACCGATAGCCAATACACATGTAAATGAAGCTCCTACACCCACAAACGACTTGCATCCTTTGCTCTCCGTAGATTTTGTCGTTTCGGTTTGCTTTGCAGAAGTTGATGACGTCGTTGTCGTTGTCGTTGTTTCGGTTTTGTTTGTTGTGGTTGTGTCTACAGGCTTTGTTGTATCCTTTACCTTCGCAGGAATTTCTTCACGACTTACAACCGTACCGCAAACCGTGCATTTTCTTACCTTTTCTCCTGTGGAAGTATATGTTGCTTCTTTTACTGTCTCCCATTCACCGGCGGTATGAGAAGCATATTCCTTTTCGCCGCATTCACAGCTGCGAACATGTTTTTCCCCGTCAAACGCACTCCACTCGCCGAAATTATGCTCGGTGATTTTTGCTATTTCTTTTTCAACGGTAGCACCGCAGACTGTACACTTATACTCAGCTTTTCCCGTCGATGTATGCGTTGCCGGAGTTATTATTTTTGCTTCGCCGAATGTATGCGCTCTGGGAGTCTGTTTACTTCCGCATCCGGTGCATTCATGCCAGTGCATATTATTATCATAATGCCACTTTATTCCGTAGCTGTGCGAATGTGAATAGGTGGTTTCTACTGTCTTGGTCTCTCCGCACAAAGTACATGTGTAAACCGTCTGTCCCTTAGTTGTGCTTGTCGGTTTGACAGTAACCTTTCCGCTATCCCATGTGTGTGCCGCTGTCTCGACATTTCCGCATACTTTGCAGGTGTGCTTATGATTTTCTGCCGTATTCTTCTCCCATGAACCGTAAGTATGATTATTGGTTTTGGCTATGGCTTCGGTCTTTGTCTCACCGCAAGCCGTGCAGGTATAGAGCTTCTCACCTGTGTCTTTGCAGGTTGCGGCTTTTGTTACTTTTCCGGCATCCCATGTGTGCGCTGCTGTCTCGACATTTCCGCATACTTTGCAGGTGTGCTTATGATTTTCTGCCGTATTCTTTTCCCATGAACCGTAAGTATGATTATTGGTTTTGGCTATGGCTTCGGTCTTTGTCTCACCGCAAGCCGTGCAGGTATAGAGCTTCTCGCCTGTATCTTTGCAGGTTGCGGCTTTTGTTACTTTTCCGCTATCCCATGTATGTGCTGCATACTGTGTATCGCCGCATACACACGAATGCTTATGCTGCTTGTCATCGTGCTTTGTCCATTCACCGTAGCTGTGTTCTTTGAGCTTTTCTACTTTCTCTGTCTTTGTCTCGCCGCAAACGGTACAAGTGTATGTCTTTGTTCCTTCTTTTGTATGCGTGGGCGCTTCGGTTACTTTTCCGCTATCCCATGTATGCGCCGCTGTCTCGACATTTCCGCATACCTTGCAGGTGTGCTTATGATTTTCTGCCGTATTCTTCTCCCATGAACCGTAAGTATGATTGCATGTTACGGTTATTTTTCCTGCATGGATCGTTGCGGTGACATCGTCGCCATCGGCATTTGACATATCGCCCTGACTATAGCTGAGACCAATTTCATATGTATTGGGTTTTGCGGTGTCTTTTATTTTGAATTTAAGTGTAGTAAACGTGCCGGTGCTTGTTATGTTACTCGCATTATACCATACAAATTTGCTTCTGATTACATTACCCATAAATGAACCTCCGAACCCACTGTTTCCGCTCACGTTGGTGAGTTCAAGATTATTTTTATCATATGTAATGTCTGCGTTGAAACCCGCTATACCGGGATTGCTTGTGAATGATATTATAACCGTCACTTCGTCGCCTATATTTCCTGATGCATCCGAAACGGTTATTTCAGGATTCCCTGCCGCATTTACCGGCAATACCATTATACCGATTATAAATATCAGCGATATGGCAAGTGCCGCAATTTTTCCAAAAGTCTTCATTGTTTGTTCTCCTTTTCAATGTTCAGTTTAATTTTATATCCCATCCGGCAAGATACTGCGCGAGCCTTATAAGATCTTTCACATTCGTCTCCCCGTCTCCGTTTATGTCCATTGCGGGAATATTTATATCTACATCCCAGCCTGCATAATACTGGGCAAGAAGTATAAGGTCCTTGACATTCACTTCGTCGTCGCCGTTTATGTCTCCGACCAGAAATTCAAGAATATCAAGACTTATAGATTCAAAATAATCGCAGCCTTCATCCGTGCAATGTCTTACTGCCAGACCGCAATTTTTTCTTGTAGCTTTGATCTCGGCGTGCCATTCTCCCATATGATGTGCGTCGGACGTTATAAGAATATCTATCTGCCCGAATTTTGTATTGTCGTCGCGTTCATAGAAAGTTACAGTAACATATCCCGGAGTTATTCCCGTAAGCACACCGTTTTCGCTTATGCTGGCTTTTCCCGTTTTATTTGAACATTCCCAAACATAAGCTTTTCCGCTGTCAGCTTCGGCGCATGAAAGCTTCATGCTCTTTCCGACGGTCAGCTGATCAGCTTCCGCCGAAAGCTTATATGTGGGATCTCCCATGTCTTTATCTATAACGAAATGGACAATTTCAAGGAAGTTGTAATGTCTGAAATTGCCCGCTTTATCACAGACATAGAAATCATAAAGTCCCCATGTTCCCGGTGCAGAGCCTTCCGGAAGGATAATGCTTATCCTGTATGCTTTCCATTCGGTTGCGTTACCTTTAAAAAACGTTGAACAATAATTTTCGTGTGTATACTCGCCGCCATTAACATTACCCATAGGATCAATCAAGCCGAAATAGCATCTGCCAAGTCCGGATGCATTGTCTCTCGCAAAAAAGTCTATTGTCACAAGGGTTTCTCCGTTAGGCGCTTCGGGATGCGTGGGATATGCATTTACAATAATATTGTTTAAATTTATTTCCGGAGGCTCGTAATCGGAATGTTCGCTGTAATAATTAAACGTAACATTTTTGCCCGCTCCCGCTCCGTCTGAATAAAAGTTGTTGTGCGACCAATTTTCTCCGAAATCAATAAGAGCCAAATAATTTATTGAGTATTCACCTGATTGAGTAAATTCGGTAAATAAAAATGTTATCGTACCTTCGCCGGTTTCGTTGTCGAAGCTACCATACTCATCCATTCGATAACCATTAGTTGTGTTGTTTGCGATTTCGCAATAGACACTTTTTATTCCGACATTGTCTGTTGCTTTGAGCTTAACATGAACGTAAGTCACGTCATGTCCGTCAAACTCGCCCTTTTCCATTACAACATACATTGAGTCCTTTACATACTGCGGAAACTCGGCATCAAACAACGGGTTGTCGATATAGAGCTTCCACCCGAAGTTGTCGGCTCCTGAAAATCTTTCGTTTCCATTTGAATCTTGGAGGGCTATGGAGTCCGTATACCAATATCCCTTGTACGCATATTTGCTTATTGTTATTTCCCCGCGTAAAATTGAGTTATCCCCATCAACAGGAGCAAACCACATGTCATAAGACGTATTGAATTCGCTGTATATTCTTACAGAGCCTTTTGACGCGCCGTAAAGCGGGTTGCCGCCGGTGTCAAGCTTCAGTGTAATGGTAAGTAGCTTATCTTCCTCGGGCGCGCCCTTTACGTCAATGTCAACGCCTACTATTCTACCAGGGTACGCGTAGTCGGGATAAAGGTTATACACTTCAAACGTCAGATCTTCACGTATCTTTGCCAGGTATATTTCGCCGTTCATAATGTAATCTCTTATGAACGCATATTTTTCCGGAGCGCGAGATTCAAGTCTGTCTGGCATAAGTATATAGTAAGCCACCGACTCCGCCATGTCTTCATCCGGATTGATGTCATGAGAATATGCCGTGACAAACTCCGTTTCCTTTGATGTTCTCCATCCGCTTTCCGTTTTATCGGTTTCGTACCATCCGCCTATTCTTATCCATTCTGCTTTCAGCTTATCAGAGAACAGATATCTCCAAAGGAAGTGCGTCTTTTCGTGAAGCACGAGGCGGAAAGTATCCTCAACCTCATCACCGAGAAAAGCTATGTCCATAAACTCTATATAGCCGTGTTCCGCATACACCCACGAAATAGCTGCAGCATCAGGGTAAATAAGGTTTACCTGACCGTCAATACGGCGGACAAGATATTCAAGTCCGGGTATTTTGTGAAAGCCCTCCGGCATTTCGGCAAACATTTCGAGTATTGCAAGAAGCTCTTCCGGCTTGAATTGCTCGAAAGCCGCCGCTGTCTCATTCGTTATACCTCTCGTAAGTTCCTCATAATCGGGAACGATTATCGAACATCCGTAGTTGTTTTTCAAAAGCTCATCTATAAACCAGATGTCGGTTCCTTCTTTGGAGGCGTATCTTATCAGTGCGTGATAAAGTCTGTTTGAAAAATACGTCCCCTTAAGCCCGTTCATCTCCGCTCTGCGCGGAACAGCATTTTCGAATGCGTGCTTGTTTATATAAACTATCGTTCCCTTTTCTTTGTAAACGATTTTTATGTCATCGTCTATTTCCTCCGAGGTAAGAACCCACTTCGACGGAAGCTCTCTGGGGAAATTATGAATTTCATTTATAAGGTCAAACATTTTTGAAGAGTAGTCTACACTCCACTTCATATCCTCGTTACTCAGAATGACTTTATATGATGCAAGCAATTTGATAGCGGCATTTGAGTCGCTTACATAGACCATTTCATCAAGAAAATTAAAAGTTTTCTTTGACGGTACCGTGGCGCTTTCTTCATATCCGAAGTATGTATCGTCGGCTTTCCACTGAAAGAAGAATTCCGAAGAATCGACTTTTTCAACAGAGAGATTATATTTTATGTTAGAGCTTGCCGAAATCGTAATCGATTGCGGAGAAGGGATTTTATATCCGTCAAGCTCTATTTTCAGAAAATAAGTGCCTTCTTTGATGTTTTCAAACCCGTATTCCGCATTTGAGCTCAATGTCGAAGAATATGAATTTGTGCTGTCATACAAAAGCACTATTGCATTTTGAACATCATTTTTGTCTATTCCTGTGACGCTTCCATACAATTGCATGGCTTCAGCATTGATACCGGTCCCGCTTTCGGAGGCTCCCGAATTTGAATCCATATCGGCAGAAGATGCCATAACGTTGAATGGGAAAACCATCATAAGCATTGATAATACTAAAATTACTGAAATGATATTAAGTAGTTTGACCTTCATAATTTGCTCCTTTCAATTCAATAAAAGTTTATTAAAAGATTGTAAAATTTCTATTCATATTTTATTATTGTGGCACAATCTTTTCAAGAAAACATACGAAACTGTGGACATAATTTACAGTATTGAGTAAAAGATTCACATTCTACGTGTTGTATCCAAGCAAAGAAGCGCAGGAACGCAAAATGCGTTCCTGCGCTTCTTTGTATCAGTAATATAAACCTGCGGAAAATACTTGACAGTGTCGGGACCTTTATCGTCCCGCGCAATGACAAGCCGTATGTATAACCACACTAAAATACTCTGACCTGAAAAGTATTCTGTCTACAATAGCCGCAAAAAGAAAGCTTTTCGGTGCGGGGGACACCGTGCGTTTCTTTTATTGGCAGCTGTCAAGTATTTTCCACAGGTTTATATTGTATGTTTCAATCTCTGTACCCCATAAATTTTTCGGGCTTTTTCATAAATTTTTTGGCAAATGCCGCAATTGCACGTAGCATTATAAATGCTCTTGTGCCTTCCGGCTGTGTTACTTTATAAGCTTCGACTATCCTTCCGCCTCCAACAGGAAAAGACGTTCTGCTCATTACATGCTTTTTGCACAAAAAGTCCATGCATTTCTGCACTCCTTCTTCTTTCGCGCCGGACTTATCAACCAAATATTCAATGCTTATGTATTTTCCCGTTCCGTACTCGAATATTATATCGATTATATCACGATTGATCTTCCTGCTCAAAAAGTCAAACAGTTCGTCGTTTTCTTCGCTATACAGCTTTCTCCCGACATCGTCAAGACCTAAAAAGCCCGTATCTTTTGAGTAATACATTATTTTGTGATTAAATGCACCCAAGCCTGTTTCCCAGGACGGATTTTCATAAAGACTCTTTTTAACTTCCTCTATACACTTTTTTCTTTCCTCCAAACCTTCGGGTCTTGCCCACTTCGGAAAAGAAAATCTTATCCGGCTAATAATAAGCTCGGCAACTTCCCTGTATGCATCATCAAGGTTGACATTTTCAAACTCAGTGCTGCAGCCGAGAAGCATATCCACACTTATATTAAAAATCTTTGCAAGCGTCGGAAGCAGATTTATATCCGGCGCACTTATACCTTTTTCCCATTTTGAAACGGTCTGAGAGGATACTCCCGCTCTTTCGGCAAGTTCCTTTTGCGTAAAGCCGCACTTTTTTCTGAATTCCGCTATATTATTTGCAATATCTATCATTTTTAATCTCCTGCGATATAACCTGAAATGTTTTTACCCTATAAATATAACATATTTTTCGGGTTGATGTGCAAATTTTCTTGCAAATGCCGCTATCGCACGGAGCATTATATATTGTCTTGATCCGATTGCAGGCTCTACCCATTTATATATTTTAACCGTTTTTCCTTCTTCAAGCGGAACCTCCGCTTCGCCCATTATGCGGTGTTTCATAAGGAAATTCATACATTTTTGAACTTCTTCTCTTTCGGCTCTGAGCTCTTCCGCTATAAATTCAACGCTTATATGTCTTCTTCTGCCGTTTGTAAGAAGTTTGTCAACAATCCTGCGATTGATTTTCTTGCTCAGAAATTCAAAAAGCTCGTCAACCTCATCGGGAAACATCGTTTTACCTACATCATCAATGCCTACAAAACCTGTATCTTTTGAATAATACATGATCTTTGTATATGGCAACCCGTACCCCGCTTCCCATGAAGGATTTTCTTCAAGCAGTTTTCTTATTTCGTCTATCTGCGTTCTGCGCTCTTCAACCGATTCGGAATACCAGGCTTTTGATTGTGTAAATTTTATACGACTTACAATAAGATCGGCAATCTCTTTGTATGAATCATCTATGTCTTTCAGTGCCGTCTCGGCGTCGCAACCGAAAAGTCTGTCTATACTGACTTCAAAAACGGAAGCGATTACAGGCAAAAGATTTACATCGGGTGAGCTTATTCCTTTTTCCCACTTCGAGACCGTCTGAATCGACACTCCGACCTTTTCCGAAAGCTCTCTTTGTGTTAATCCGCACTTTTTCCTGAATTCACATATGTTCTTAGCTATGTCCGTCATAATTTTTCATTCCCTGTAAACCACTTCATCCTTTTTTTATATCTTACCATTTATGATGTTATGTGTCAACTATATCAAATGGCTAAAAATTCGCTTATTTGGTGATTATGCAAAAAATAAAAACGGGAAGCATCCCGTTTTTAACCAAAAGCTACACTTTATCACTTATACGTTGAAATTATATTTTCCGCTATCGTTCTGCGCGTAACGCATCTGTCCATAGCCTGTTTTTCAATATATCTGTGAGCTTCTTTTTCCGTCATTTTAAGCTGCTCTATAAGCAGACATTTTGCCCTGTTTACTATCCGTATCTCTTCCATTTTTTCTTCTATCGAGGCCGTTTTTTGCTCCATGCGGCGAAGCCTTTCCCTCGTCCCGCACAGAAGCGTAAGCGATTGAGATACCGCCTGCGAGTTTGTCGGCTTTGAAATGACAAGCACCCCATACTGCGAAACGCGCGAATGAATATCGGCATAATGCTCGGCTTTTACAAGCAAAAGCACTCCTGTACCGCTCCCCTCGCATACATCAAGGGCAAGCTCCGTTCCGAATTCATCGGGCAGCGGCGCGTTTATTATCACTATATCGAAAACGTTTTCGGCAAGGCACTGCCTTGCGCTTGAAACATCGGGCGTGACGGTTATCGGACAGTATCTGCTCTCCGGAAGAATTCCAAAAAGGGATGTATTGAATTTTACGGATGAAGAAACAACAAGCACGCTGTAGCAATGCTCCGTAAGCTCCATATATCATCCCTCCCATCGGTTTTGTTTTGTATTATTCAGTGTAATCGGCTATTATCGAAGCCGGCAGATTTTCCGCAACGAACGCACTCGCCTTTGCTGCGGCTTTTGCTTCTTCAAGAGTCTCCGGCAGTTTTTCATAATGTGCGGTTACTTCTTCGGACGCGGTATAAAGATTTATATCTGCCGCCACAGGCAACACCATATTGTTTTTCACCCCGTCGAGTCCCGCTCTTATCAGCAATGTAAACGCAAGATAAGGATTGCACATCGGATCCGGAGACCGAAGCTCGGCTCGACGGTATTCTCCCTGCGCTGCAGGAATACGTATCAGCTGCGAGCGGTTTTCTCCCGACCACGAAATATACTTCGGTGCCTTATTTGAGCCGAAGCGTTTGTACGAGCTTTCCGTAATGTTGAGAAACGCCGTAATTTCTCTTATGTGTGCAAGTATTCCCGCAATTACATGCGGCATAATATCCGCACCGTCAGCCCTTTTTGCTGAAAAGTTTATGTGCATGCCGTTTCCGGCTTTGTTTTCGATCGGTTTAGGAGAGAAATCCGCACAAAGACCGTTGCGGGCTGCAACGGCAAGCACTACCGAGCGGAACGTAAGCGCGTCGTCCGCCGCCGTTATCGCGTGCGAATAGCAGAAGTCTATCTCGTTCTGACCCGGTCCCTCCTCGTGATGAGAGCTTTCCGGATTTATGCCCATACGTTCAAGCGTAAGACATATCTCGCGTCGGACGTTTTCTCCCTTGTCTTCCGGAGCGACGTCCATATATCCTGCATTGTCATAAGGAATGTTTGTCGGCTCTCCGTTTTCATCACACTTGAAAAGATAGAATTCCATTTCGGAGCCGAACGCAAAGCTTATGCCTTCCTTTTCCGCGTCCTCCGACGCTTTTCTGAGAAGCGCCCTCGTATCGGCTTCAAACGGCGTCCCGTCGGGATAAGTCACCGTACAGAACATCCGCACCACTTTTCCGTGTTCGGGTCTCCACGGCAGAACGCAAAGCGTAGACGTGTCCGGATGAAGGAAAAGATCGGAGTGAACTTCTCCGCCAAAGCCGTCTATCGCAGAAGCGTCTATGGCTATGCCGTATTCAAACGCTCTTTCAAGCTCTCCCGGCATTATGGATATGTTTTTCTGCTTGCCGTAGATATCACAGAAAGCCATTCTTATAAACTTGACGTCCTCCTCCGCGACGAACTGAATAACTTCTTCCTTCGAATATTTCATAAACGTTTTCCGCCTTTCTCCGAAATGCAAAAAAAGCAAGGAATCTCATTCAAAACAAGGAATCGGTTTTCCTTACGCAAATGAATTCCTTTGCTTTTTTGATGATATATAATATCACATCTGCGGTTTTGTTGTCAATCGCTTTTTCGGTCAAAAAATGAATTTTTTTGACAAAAGGTATTGACAAACGCAAAAGCTTCGTATATAATATCGCCCATAAAGGCAATGGCGTCTTTGAGATATACTCTCATTGGCGCATTTTTTTGTTTTAAGAAATCATACAGCGAGGCAACGGCGTCCCGATATAAAAGCGGATGTCATTCCCTCGCTGTTTTTATTTTTCCGGAGGATTTTTATTATGAACACCGTATCAGATTATTTCGGCAGTCTTGTTTTTGACGACAGGGTAATGAAAGCAAGACTTCCGCTTTCCGTTTATCGCTCGCTGAAAAAGACGATAGACGAAGGTGCCCGTCTTGACAGCGAGGTAGCAAGTGCGGTAGCCGACGCAATGAAGGATTGGGCAGTAGAACACGGAGCCACTCATTTTACGCATTGGTTTCAGCCGCTCACGGGAATAACGGCCGAAAAACACGACAGCTTTATTACGCCCTCGCCCGACGGCGGAGTTATTATGGAATTCTCCGGCAAAGAGCTTATAAAAGGCGAGCCTGACGCTTCGTCCTTCCCGTCCGGCGGACTTCGCGCGACGTTTGAAGCGCGCGGATATACCGCATGGGATCCGACCTCGTACGCTTTTATAAAGGGAAAAACGCTTTATATTCCAACAGCGTTCTGCTCTTACGGGGGCGAGGCGCTCGATAAAAAAACTCCCCTGCTCCGCTCAATGCAGGCGCTGAACAAACAGGCGCTGAGAATTCTCCGCCTCTTCGGGAATACGGAAGTAAAATGCGTACGCACATCCGTCGGTCCCGAACAGGAATACTTCCTTGTGGACAAGGAAATGTATGAAAAACGTCACGACCTTGTTTTCTGCGGAAGGACGCTTTTCGGCGCAAAGCCGCCGAAAGGTCAGGAGCTTGACGATCATTACTTCGGCGTTATAAAGCCGCGCGTCGCCGCATACATGGCAGATCTCAACGAGGAGCTGTGGAAGCTCGGCGTGCTTGCGAAAACGGAGCATAACGAGGTTGCTCCCGCTCAGCACGAGCTTGCGCCTATATACACAACGACAAATATCGCAACCGACCATAACCAGCTTACAATGGAGATTATGCAGAAGGTCGCTTCCCGTCACGGACTTGTGTGCCTGCTGCACGAAAAGCCTTTTGCAGGCGTAAACGGTTCGGGCAAGCACAACAACTGGTCTATGACGACAGATTCGGGCGTGAACCTGCTCACTCCCGGCGAGACGCCTTATGAAAATGCACAGTTCCTGCTTTTCCTGTGCGCCGTGATAAAAGCAGTTGACGATTATCAGGATCTGCTCCGTCTTTCGGTTGCGACAGCAGGAAACGATCACCGTCTCGGTGCAAATGAAGCGCCTCCCGCAGTTGTTTCAATGTTTTTGGGTGACGAGCTCACAGCCGTTCTCGACGCGATAGAAAGCGAAACACCGTACAGCGCAGCGGAAAAAACGGTTATGAGACTCGGCGTTCATGTTCTTCCCAAATTCACGCGCGACACCACCGACCGCAACCGCACCTCGCCCTTTGCATTTACAGGTAACAAATTTGAATTCCGTATGCTCGGCTCCTCAAACAGCATAGCCGATGCGAACATAATGCTGAATGCCGCAGTCGCCGAATCGCTCCGTCAATACGCCGATGTGCTTGAAATAGCAAGCGACTTTGAAGGTGCCCTCCACGAAGTCATTAAAAATACCGTGAAAGAGCATAAGCGCATAATCTTCAACGGCAACGGCTACGATGACACATGGATAAAGGAAGCAACTGAAAAGAGAGGGCTTCTCAATCTCCGCACGACGCCAGACGCGGCAACAGCCCTGCTCGAAAAAAAGAACATAGATATGCTTTCTCTGCACAAGGTGCTTTCCCCCGTTGAAATTGAATCGCGCTATGAAACCACGCTTGAAAACTACTGCAAAACAGTCAATATAGAAGCACTTACAATGGTCGATATGGCAAAGAAAGAGATCCTGCCCGCCGTTGAAGGCTATACCGGAGATCTTTCAAAAACGCTTTCCGCAAAGCTTGACGCCGTTTCCGGACTTTCCTGCAAATATGAGAAGGCAACAATACTTAAGCTTTCTTCGCTTACGGATGAAATCGCAGAAGCAACATCCGCTCTTGAATCATCTCTTATAAAGATGAAAACCATATCCGATATAACGGAGGAATCATACTTTATCCGCGATGTAATTCTTCAGAAGATGGCGGAGCTTCGTGTCGTATGCGACGAAGCCGAAACCCTGACGGCAGAAAAATATTGGCCGTTCCCCACCTACAGCGATCTGCTGTTCGGTGTAAAATAAACAAAACACAAAAAGCGTTTGAATCGGGACAAGTATCCCGGAATGTCGCCCACAGCGAGCATGGAACGGTGAGAGCCATGCGGAACGAATCCGGGAAAATAACACCCGATAAGCCGTGATCCGAAAGGCAATTCCCGAGTAGGTGAGACGGGGTTCGCCCGTTACAGCGAAAAGACTTTTTATGAAGTCGGAAAAGAGAACAAAAACAGGTGGCACCGCGAGATAAGCACTTGCCCTGTTGAATGCTTTAATATTATAATCGGAGGATTTTTATTATGTGTTCAATTATGGGATATTGCGATATCGGTGCCACTTTTTCTGCTTTTGAGAAAGGCTTTGAAAAAACCTTTTCGCGCGGCCCCGACGACAGCAAAATAATAGATACAGGCAAAGGACTTCTGGGTTTTCATCGTCTTGCGATAATGGGGCTTACGCCGGAAGGCATGCAGCCTTTTGAGCTTGACGGAAGCTATGCCGTCTGCAACGGAGAAATTTACGGATATGAAAAATACCGTGAAACGCTTTCAAAAGATTACACCTTCAAGAGCGGCTCGGACTGCGAAATAATTCTGCCTATGTATCGCAAATACGGCACTTATATGTTTTCCATGCTCGATGCCGAATTTGCAATGATAATCTATGACGGGGACAAAAAAGAATATATCGCCGCGCGCGATCCGATAGGTATCCGCCCGCTTTACTACGGATATGATAAAAAAGGC
>ULWZ01056865.1_pt1 | contig 14079 bp, 10 predicted proteins | sample 1960811 | NCBI WGS metagenome assembly ULWZ01 (sample SAMEA4835825, study PRJEB28245) | human gut metagenome | biome: gut microbiome; material: fecal sample | place: Denmark | collected 2008 | reverse complement strand
CCGCCGATATAAAGGAAATTGTTTCGCAGCTCAACACATTTTCAGGAGTAAACGGTATTCTTCTCTATCTTGATGAGATTCAGTATTTTAACAAAAAGCAACAGCAAACCCTGCTTGAATACATCGAAAACGGAAGTATAACCCTGATTGCTTCAACAACCGAAAATCCGTACTTTTATGTATATAACGCAATACTCAGCCGTTCAACAGTTTTTGAATTTAAGCCGGTTACTCCCGACGAGGTTGAAAGGGCGGTTTACCGTGCATGTGATTTTCTTGCCGAAGAGAGTGGCATTGATATTGAAATGTCGGAGGAGTGTGCAAAAAAAATTGCAACAGGCTGTGGCGGAGATGTTCGCAAGGCTATGAATGCGGTTGAGCTTTCCGTGATTGCAACAGATGAAATTGACGGAAAAAAGGTTGTAAGACTTGAAACCGTTGAACAGCTTGTGCAGAAAAGTGCAGTAAGATATGACCGCGAGGGCGATGAGCATTACGATATTATTTCAGCATATCAGAAAAGTATGCGCGGCAGTGACCCCGATGCGGCGCTTCATTATCTTGCAAGACTTCTTGAGGCAGGCGATTTGCCCAGTGCATGCCGCAGACTTATGGTGTGTGCGTGTGAGGATGTGGGGCTTGCGTATCCGCAGCTTTTGCCGATTGTAAAGTCGTGCGTGGATATGGCGCAGGCTGTAGGGCTTCCCGAGGCGAGAATACCCCTTGCAGACGCGGTGGTGATGGTGTGCAATGCTCCAAAATCCAATTCGGCATATATGGGAATAAACAGAGCCTTGGCAGATATTCACACAGGTAATTCGGGACCGGTGCCCAGACAACTGCAGAATAAGCACTGCGACGGAGAAGACAACCCGAATAAGGGTCAGTTTTATCTGTATCCCCATGATTTTCCGAACCACTATGTTGAACAGCAATATCTGCCCGACGCATTAAAGGATAAAAAGTATTATGAGTACGGCAAAAACAAGAACGAACAGGCGTTCAAAGCCTACTGGGACAAAATCAAGGGGAAGTAATCCGATTTAATGAATTTTGATTTTAAAAAAAACAAGTTAATATAAAAGTCAAAAGTCGTTTATGAGTCGGTCAAAAAAGCTCAAAAATTATAGGCACACATCTGATTTGTTGCGTTTTATATTTTCATTTTTTGCTATTTATTTTCTTATTGTTTAATATGCACAATTTGAATGTGAATATTTTGTGACACAAGATATTTTATTATTCTAAAAAAGAAAATAAAAACCGATTCGATAATGTAAAATGAAGGAGTAATTGTGGAGTAGTGTTGAGTAGCTTCACACATGCAACAAAAAATAATTTTGGAGGAAATCAAAATGGTAAAAAGACAACACAAAATCATTTGCCTTGTGCTTTGCCTTATGCTGGCGGTTTCAACCGTATTCGTCGGTGCAGTAAGCGCTTCTGCTGCAACAGGCGATACTGTTTACGTTAAGGTAAACAACGGCTGGTCAAATGTTAACTGCTATATGTGGACTGACGGTCTCGGCAGCAACGCATCTTGGCCGGGTAAAGCAATGACAAAGGTTGAAGACGGTGTATATTCCTACACTCTTGACAAGGATTATACAATGGTAATCTTCAACAACGGCTCAGAGCAGACAGGCGACCTTGCATACCCGGGTCACGGCAAAATCTATGACCTTTCAAAGAAAACATGGTCGGATTATGCAGGTGCTCCTTCACAGGGTCCAACTGTTCAGACACCTACAAGCGCAACAACAGCAACAACAGCAACAACAGCAACAACTCCCACACAGGGCAGTGAAGGCACAACTATTTTCCTCAATAACGAGGCAGGTTGGGCAACACCTGTTGCTTATATGTGGAACAGCAATTCTGACAGCAACGGCGCATGGCCGGGCGTAAAGATGACAAACATCGGCGGCAATGTCTATCAGTATACTGCATCAAAGACATTTACAAGCTGCATCTTCAGCAACAGCGGTCAGTCACAGACAGGTGACCTTACTGCAAAGGACGGCTATATATACAACAACAAGACTAATCAGTGGTCTGTTTATGATACAAGCCCTCTCCAGGTTAAGGAATTTACTGCTGATCCTGCATCAAACATCTACACAGGTACAGATGTACAGCTTTCTGCAACTGCTGCCAATAAGAGCGGTGCAGCAGTAAGCTACAAGTTCTCTGTTACTAACGCACAGGGCGGAACATCAACACTTTCCGACTTCTCTTCAGCAAAATCAGTAACATGGACTCCTACAGTTGCAGGTGAATACACAATTACATTTGACTTTAAGGATACAGACGGCAACACAAACAGCCGTACAATGACTCTTGAAGTTAAGGACGACTCAGCACTTGTTAAGCCAATCATCAAGAGTGTTACTCCTGCAAACCTTAACCTCATTAAGGTTAACTCAACTGCTACTGTAACAGTTAAGGCAGGCGGCGGTAAGACAGGTACAAACCTTCTTTTCTACAAGTATGTTGTAACTGATCCTAACGGCGCTCAGAACACTCCTTACTACACACTCAACAACATTTACACATTCGTTCCTACAATGAAGGGCGAATACAAGGTTAATGTATATGTTCAGGGTTCTGACAACAGCACAGTAAACAAGACATATACTTACACAGCAGCAGATGATGTTACTGAGCCGACAACAGTTGTTGTTCCTACAACAGCTCCTCAGCCAACTACTGTTCCGCAGCCTACAACAGCTCCTCAGCCTGCAACAAAGCCACAGCCAACTACTTCACCGGTTCAGCCGACTACAGCAGTTCAGCCTACAACTGCTCCCGAAAGACTCCGCGGTGATGTTAACGGTGACGGTGCTGTAACTGTTATTGACACAACATATCTCCAGAAGTCACTTGTTCATGACGCAGGTGTTCCTTCGCTCGATCAGCTTGATCTTGCAATATGTGATCTTGACGGTGACGGCATAATCAGCATTAAAGACGCAACTATTATCCAGACAATTGTTGTAAATCTTAAATAATCTAAATTAAATAAAAAAGATTGGAGATATACTTATGACAGGAATCAAGAAGCTGTGTGCGCTTGTTCTTGCTGTAATGATGGTTGTAACCGTAGGCGTGATTTCTGTAAATGCAGCTCAGAGTTCCGACTCTGATGCTGTTGCTGCGGATACAACAAATACAGGCATTACAATTCATGTAAGAATGAAGGACAGCACTCAGCCATATGTATATTTGTGGAACTCGCTTCCTACAAATAGCGCTATGTCAAAGTCTTACCCCGGTGAGAAGATGACAAAGGGCGACAAATGGTACAACTACCATGTAGCTGATGTTACAAAAGTAAACGCAATTATCACAGACGCAGACGGCAAGCAGTACTCTACAGAGAAAAAGCTTGAGTCAGGAGCAAGCTCAGACTGGTACTTTGAGAACGGTAAGTGGTCAAAATACAACCCTGACGAGCCGGATCCGATTGGCAGCGTTGATATGCGTGAAGAAACAATCTACTTCGTTATGACAACCCGTTTCTATGACGGCGATACAGGCAACGATGTTCATTGCTGGGATGACGGCACAGCCGGCAACGGTGATGACGACCCTGCATGGCGTGGTGACTTTAAAGGTCTCGGTGAAAAGCTCGACTACATCAAGGCTCTCGGCTTCAGCGCAATTTGGGTAACACCTGTTGTTACAAACGGATCAGGCTATGACTACCACGGCTATCATGCTATGGATTTGTCAACAGTTGATGCTCGTTATGAAAGCTCAGACTACACATACGAGGATCTTATTCACGATGCTCACCAGAAGGGCATGAAGATTATTCAGGACGTAGTTCTTCAGCACACAGGTAACTTTGGTGAAGCACACTTCTGTGATCTTTTCACAAAGGATACAACTAAAGACCTTGGCAACCTTCAGGAGTCATTGATTCCTACACAGTATCTTCTTGATACATACGGCCTTAAGTCACCTGAGGAATACTGGGCTCAGAAGCCGGGTGTTCAGTATCAGCAGAGACTTAATCTTATGAAGAATGTTACTTACTCAGGCGACAACGGTAACTCAACAGGACCTCAGCCCGCAGCTAAGGACTTCTCTATGGATAAGATTTCACAGAGTGATACTTACAACCCGAACAACTACTATCATACAGGCTATTTCCAGAGTCCTAACTATGATGACTGGACAACAAAGTTCAGCCAGATTGCAGGCGACTGCGTTGACCTTAACACAGAGAACCCTGCAGTTGCAGAATATGTTGTAGATTCATATTCAAAGTATATGGATATGGGCGTTGACGGCTTCCGTGTTGATACCGTTCGTCACATTCCGAGAGTATCTCTCAACATTATGTTCAATGACCAGCTTATGGACGCTGCTAAGGCAGCAGGCAAGCCTAACTTCTATATGTTCGGCGAAATCTGCACAAGATACACATCAGTTTGGTATCGTGGCCATGCCGAGGAGTCAACTCCTTACTACACATGGAAAGAGTCTAACTCTAAGTGGGCAGACAGCTGGAACTGGGGCACATCAGCTTCAGAAATCAACGACAACATGAACCTCGTTCTTCAGCATTATCTTGAAGAAGATAATTACAACGGTGATATGGATTCTACACAGCCAAAGAGCGACAACGCTTACCTTGACGGTATTACATATCACGGTTCCGACCGTTCTATGGCATCAGGCATGGATGCAATTGACTTCCAGATGCACAGAATGTTCGGTAGCGCTAAGAACGCTTATAACTTCGCTGTTAACAACGACCAGTATTACAATGATGCAACATACAGCGTAATGTATGTTGATTCACACGACTATGCTCCTGAACAGCCGGATGAAACAACTCGTTTCACAGGCGGTACACAGACATGGGCAGAGAATATGGATCTTATGTTCACATTCCGTGGTATTCCTTGCGTATACTATGGTTCAGAAGTTGAGTTCAAGAAGGGTGAGCTTATTGATAAGGGTACACTTATTTCTCTTGAAAACTCAGGTCGTGCATACTTCGGTGATTATCTTGAGGGTACTGTAAACGCTACTGACTTCAGTGAGTACACAGCATCAGGCACTGTTGCTGACACTCTTGCAAGCCCGCTCAGTAAGCACCTTTCAAAGGTTAATGCTATTCGTCGTGCTATCCCCGCTCTCCAGAAGGGTCAGTACACAGCATCAAACACATATGTAACAGGTGGAGATATGTCTTATGTTCGCCGTTATACTGACGACAACACAGACAGCCTTGCACTCGTTTCAATTTCTTCAGGTGCAACATTTAAGAACATTCCTAACGGCAAGTATGTTGACGCTGTTACAGGTGATGTTAAGTATGTTACAGACGGTACACTTACAGTTCCGGAACTTGCTAAGGCTAACATGAGAGTTTATGTATGCTGCGCAAGCGGATTTACAGGTATCGACGGTCAGATCGGCGGAGATTCAGCTTACGCTAAATAATTCCGACTCGGTTTATTCCTGAATCTGTAATTAAACAAAATAATTACGGCACTCCGATATTTTTCGGAGTGTCGTTTTTTTGCGCTTGTTTTGAGAACGCATTTTGTATATTTGAGCGTAGTTGAGGATAATATTATATTTTGTGTATTTGAAGGCTTTGTAACATTTTGTATGTTAAAAGTGAGTTTTACGGCAACAATTTACTGATACATAATAAAAAGCTCTAAGAGAAGAAAACATAAAAAATTTCACATTGCAAAAATTATCGTGGTATATCATATTAAAATGATAAATTGTAAAAACTATTTATTATAGTTCTTTGAAATTGCAGAATTTTTATGCAAGTTGCTAAAAAACAGCGTATAATATTCGTGAAATTTACTTATGGAAATGGTTTTTGCAAAGTGCTATAATCTTGTAAATATATATAAGAAGGGCGGTGCTTTTATGCAGGAAATATTCGAACAGAAAATAAACAGACAGCTTGCAGCAAAGCAGAGAATAATTGCTGTTGCGGCAGGCAGGGAAAAGGCAGACCTTGTTTTGAAAAACGCAAAGTATCTTAATGTGTTTTCAAATGAATTTTTGTGCGGTGACATAGCCGTTGCAAACGGACTGATTGCCGGCGTCGGAAAATATGACGGCAAAACAGAGATTGATGTCAGCGGAAAACTCGTTCTCCCCGGCTTTATCGACGCACATATTCACCTTGAAAGTTCAATGGTGACTCCTGCTGAATTTGCAAAGGCAGTTGTTGCCCACGGTACAACCACAGTCATAACCGACCCTCACGAAATCACAAATGTAATGGGTATTGACGGAGTTGAATATATGATTCAGGCATCGCAAAATTTGCCGATTGATGTTCATTTTATGATGCCGTCATGTGTGCCTGCCACAGAAATTGACGAGAGCGGTGCGGAGCTTGACTGCAAGGATATTGACTTGTACTTGGATAATAATAAAAAGGTACTCGGACTTGCAGAGATGATGAACTATGTCGGTGTTATCAACGGCGATAAAAATGTGCTTTCAAAAATTGTTACCTCGCAGGCTCATCACAAGAAGATTGACGGCCACGCTCCTGAGCTTTCGGGCAATGATCTCAACGCATACATTGCCGCAGGAGTGTATTCCGACCACGAGTGTTCCACCTTTGAAAATGCCCTTGAAAAGCTGAGAAAAGGTCAGTTTATTATGATAAGAGAGGGTACTGCCGCTCATAATCTCAAGGCACTTATGCCGCTTTTGACTCAGCAGTATTACTCAAGGTGTATGTTTGCAACAGATGATAAGCATCCAAGCGATTTGCTCTATGGCGGTCATATTGACTACATTGTAAAACAGGCGCTGAAAAACGGTGCAGATCCGATTGTTGCCCTCAAAACAGCAACCCACCATGCCGCAAGATACTTTTTGCTCAATAACAAAGGTGCGATTGCTTCAGGTTATCTTGCCGATATTGTTGTTGTCGATAATCTTGAAGATTTCAATGTTGAAACTGTTTTCAAGTGTGGCAAGCTTGTTTTTGACGGCGAAGTTAAGGACTTTTCTGCTCCCACAGTTGATGAAAAGCTTGCCGAAAAATGCTTTGACACTTTCCACCTTGACAGCGTAACTCCGAGCAGTTTCAAGGTTGACGGAAAACTCGGGCTTATCGGTCTTGTCGGCGGTGAATTGCTCACACGCAATCTCGGCACAGCAGATAAAATTGATGTGGAAAACGATATTCTGAAAATTGCCTGCATTGAGCGTCACAAAGGCACAAACCATATCGGTGTCGGCTATGTTAAAGGATATTCGCTGAAATCGGGCGCAGTCGCAACCTCGGTTGCCCACGATTCGCACAACATTATCACAGTCGGCTGTAATGATGATGACATTGCCGTTGCCGTGAACGCAATCAAGGACAGCAAGGGCGGTATCGCAGTTGTTGAAAACGGCAAAATCAAGGCTCTGCTCGAACTCCCGATTGCAGGCTTGATGTCCGATGAACCGCTGACAACCGTAAACGAAAAGCTTGAAAATGCAAAGTTATCTGCATATGAACTCGGTGCGGATAAAAGCATTGATCCGTTTATGACTCTTTCGTTTCTAAGTCTGCCCGTTATCCCAAGCTTGAGAATAACCACCAAAGGTGTGTTTGATGCAGAAAATTGGAAAATGTTCTGATGTGCGGAAACTTTTAATAATACAATAAAATATTAAATAATTTAAACAGGAAAACAAAATGCGTATTGTCACTTTGTTTTCCTGTTTTATTTTGTAAAAGGGTTATAGTCATTTTACAGTCACTTTGCATTTGTATAATTTGAATATAAAAGGAATCGGTTGATTAAAACAAATAGCAAATAAATTAAGAAATCGGCATATTCATTGTAATTGTTCAAATCAAAAAATGTGTTTAGTAAAAATTGAGGTGAAAAATATGTCATATTATATTACCCGAATATTTAATAACAAACTTAAATTAGGCGTTATACTGTATATTTTTATTGCTCCTATACTTGATATACTGTTGACTCTGATTGATCTAAGTAAAGGAGCTTCTGTTCCTGCACCGTATTTGGCGACCTTTTTAGGAGGTTTCTCAATTGGAGGGTTAAGAAAATTACTAAAGTGGTATTTACCACTGCTTTTAGCAATCGTTGTTGCGGATGATTGCATTGAGGATTACAGAATAGGATACAAAAATATTCTTATCACAAAAAGAGGTAAGAATAAATATTTTGCATTAAATATGCTTAAAAGTTTTGTTATTTCTTTTTTGATTATTATAATTCCTCTTTTGCTTAATCTCCTTATGGTGTATATTGTTTTTGCAGGAGGTACATATTTATTTATGGATCCGGAATCTATAAAAGCAATTCCAAGTATGGCGGAGTATTATAGCCACCCAATGTTTTATAACCTGCTTTGTATTCTTCTGCTTTCGCTCACCGGTGGCGTTGTGGGAAGCGGTGCAACGGCACTTGCAATGGCATTTCCAAACAGATTTATCCTTTATCCGTTAATATTTATATTGTGGTATATACCGTCAATTGCTAAACAGTCTATTATGATGGCTTTTCAGCCTTTTACCGAATATCCATTGTCATATGCACTTCCTTCAGTTATTTTCGTATTAGCTACAAATGTGGTTGCTGTTTTGTTTTCGTTCTTTAAGGTGACTAAGTATGATCAGGTGTAAATTAAGAAAATATGCAATCGTACTTCCGCTTTGCGCAGTGTTTTTTATTTCGCTTTGCACATACACATATTTACGATTTTATAATTATTTGAATTCGGATTATTCTGAGAAGTTAAGCCAAAAAAATATTTTTTATAATGTTGCGGGCGGTGATGGTGACTTTATCACATCTGGCAATGTTATCGGTTTTTATATAATATTGTTCGTTTTGTTTTTGTTTTACATATTTACCGATGAGAATGAAAGCTACATTGTAAGACTGAAATCGAGAGCCTCTTTTGTGACAGGAAGAATTGCTGATTGTGCGGTATTTGCTTTTTTGTTTTCATTTTTGATAGAAGCAGTCAACGTAGTTGCGGCACTCATCTGCTTTGACATTAACCTGATTTTAGAATTGAATTTTCTGCAATATTCGGCACTTGAACTTTTGACTTTGTTTTTGTTTTATTTCAGAGCAGGACTCGTTATGCTCTCATTCGGAATAATAATTTCTCCCAAAGTTGCTCCGTTCATTACTATTGCATTATATCTTATAGAGTTATTTGCGACTATTATTTTCATGATAAGTAAAGTATGGTTGCCGTTCAGAGATTCCGTAGTGGTGTCAAAACTTATGCACGGCGAAATGGTTCTGTCGGATATGTGGGGCATTATATTAAGAGCATTGCTTATGATGTTTTTGCTTATCTTCTCTTCCTACTTTTTGTATCAGAAAAAGGATGTTTTGAGTAATGTTAAAAAGTAAGCTTGTTTTGTCGATAATACTGATTGTTGCGTGCTTTGCTCAATTGTTCAGTTGTGTATTTCAGGGAGATTTTCAAAATGCCTTTATGATTGGTTTAGCCCCAAGCGATTACGGCTTTGAAATTACAAAATTTCTGCCGCTTTTGCTGCCTGTGTGTTTTATTCTCTTCTTTACGAGCGGATCAATTGAGAACCTTAAACAAGGCTACGGCAAGATGTTGATTGTACGCAATTATTCAAAAACAGTGCTGATTTTAAAGCGTTGTCTTAACAATTTTATAGCATTGATTTGCATTGTTTTGTTCCAGTTCATAATCTTTTTTGTTGCAAGAGAAAGTATGACTCCCGTTGAAAGCGGAACTCTTAAATCTTTGATTATGTACTTTTTGACAATTTTTTCGCTGATAGTTATTCAGTCTTTGCTTGAAATCAGTATTCCTGCACACATTGTGAACATAGGAATTTTCACCTATTGCTTTATTGCGTACTATTTGGTTCAGAATTTCGTTGACGCACCGATTTGGAAAATGATTCTCTTCCCGAGTTTGATGTTCGGAATGCAGAACGGTGCTGTGTCGGGCGAGAGCATTTACTACGGATACCTGTTATTCATAGTTGCGTTAAATGCTTTGTGCATTTTCATTCTGAATTTGAGATTTAAGAAAACCGATATTTTTTGAGGTGATATTATGGTAGAAATAAAAAATTATTGTAAAAGTATCAAATCAAGACCGATTTTAAATAATGTAAGTTACAATTTTGAGTACGGCAAAATCTACGGAATTTACGGACACAACGGTTCGGGCAAAACTATGCTTTTGAGAGCAATTGCAGGCTTGCTTGTTCCCGACAGCGGCTCTGTTGTGATTGACGGAAAGGTTTTGCACAAGGATATGTCGTTTCCTCCGAGCATAGGCATCGTGATTGAAAATATGAACCTGTTGCCCCAGTACAATGCTTTTGACAATCTGAAAATCCTCGGCAAAATCAAGAAAACCGCCACCGATGAGGATATAAAAACAGCGCTTGAGCGTGTTGGATTAAAGTCTGATTTAAAGGTGAAAAAGTTTTCGCTTGGTATGAAACAGAGGCTGAACATTGCTCAGGCTGTGTTTGAAAAGCAGAAAATCATCCTGCTTGATGAACCGACAAATGCACTTGATAATGACGGTGTACAGCTGATTTACAAGCTTCTTAAAGAAGAAAAAGAAAGAGGTGCGCTCGTAGTTATCACAACTCATCACAAAGAGGATTTGGAAGAAGTTTGTGATGTTGTTTTGGAAATGACAGAAGGTGAGCTGCATGAAAAGTAAACTGTTTATTCATAAATTTTTCGTTGTTCTTTGCATCTCGGTTGCCGCTTTGCTCGGATTGTCTTTCCTTGCCAGAGCGACAATCGTAAATAACAGATTTGAACAAATGGCTGTTGATGAAAAATATCGCCTAAAGTTTTCTGCCGACGGTCAGTTTGTAATTCAGTTTCAAGACGATGAAAACGGAAATTTTTATGCCACTGTCGGCTTGTTTCAGGGCGGATATTACGGCTTGGACGATGCGTATATTCCTACTTCATATGATGAAAATACAAAAATAACCGCTATTGAAAAGGAAGCTTTCAGCGAATTTGATTGTCTTAAAAAAGTTGTTATCCCCAACGGCATTTGTGAAATCAAGGATGACGCATTTAAGGATTCAAAAAATATAACGGAAATTTATATTGCGCCCTCCGTAAATAAGATTGCAAAAACCGCTTTTGACGGCATTGACAACCTTACGATATATGCCGAAAAGGGTTCTTATGCTGAAAAATTTGCGGTTGAAAATAAAATCAATTATAAAAACTATACGACCGAGCCTGAAAATCCGGAGGCTAAAAATACCGATTATTCAAAAATCAGAAACGGTGCGTATTACGGCGAATATTATAATTATGATGTTATCTATGATGACGGCAAGCCCGTGTGCGTAATAACTAACTATAACACAATGTCGTCAGAGGAAAAGCTTGAAATTCCTGCACATATTGACGGCTTGGATGTGATTTCAATTGCAGATGATGCAATAAATTACGGCGGTGCAAAGGAAACAGTCGTTCCCGACACAGTAAGATTCATCGCCGATAATGCGTTCAAAGAATCCTACTCCCTTGAGGATATCTACCTGACCAAAAATGTGTCCTACATAGGAAAATCTGCCTTCAAAGATTCAGAAGACCTAACAATCCACGCTCCGACGGATTCCTATGCACACACCTTTGCGACCGAAAATAAAATAAATTTCAAAGCCACAGACGATTAAATCCGATAAGCAATGAATAAATCTTTAATTTTACAGCCCTCCTATGGCAGAACTAAAAACTGCCATAGGAGATTTTATTATATCGCGGTTTGTAAAATCTGTTACACAAAAGCCGCTGATTTTAATTTCTTGATTGGAACTATTGACAAATTCTCAAAACAATAGTATAATAACATATTCCACAAAAGAAGGGAGGATGTGCGGTGGCAAATATGAAAACAATTGCTCAGAACAAAAAGGCAAGACACGACTATTTTGTCGAGGAAACCTATGAAGCAGGAATTGAGCTTTGCGGTACGGAAGTAAAATCCTTGCGTGCAGGCAGAGTGAATCTCAAGGACAGCTGGTGTTCGATTGTTGACGGCGAAATTTTTGTCAACGGAATGCACATTTCTCCTTATGAGCAGGGAAACATCTTTAACCGTGACCCTATGCGTGTGAGAAAACTTCTTATGCACAAAAAAGAGATTTTAAAGCTCTACGGCACGGTTAAGCAGACGGGATATTCACTTATCCCAATCAGCCTTTATTTTAAAGACAGCAAGGTCAAACTTCAGGTCGGACTTTGCAAAGGTAAAAAGCTATACGATAAGCGTGCAGATATGGCAGAACGCTCCGCAAAGCGTGATATGGAACGCGCCGTTAAAGAACAGAGAAGATAGTTTGGTGCTATTATGAGTTTGCGTAGCTTGTACGAAAAGATTTCGGAATACAGCGATTTTGCTTTGATAGGACGGGACTTTTCCGCCTTTGATACCGATTATTCTGTACTCGGTTTTGCAAATTCGTCCGATAAAACCGAACTTGTTCTGCTGAATTTCAATTGTGCCGAAGAGGATATTTGCTGTGAAGATTTGACTTTCAGAGAAAATATTATTCTTGAAAAGAAAAATCAATCTGATTTATCCGATGATTTTTCCGCAATTGTAATTGACGGACAGCGTTTTGACTTTAGCTCTGTATGCGGCGAAACGCTTGAATGTTGCGAATTAACAAAGTCATATATCATCTCAGAGTTTATGAAACTCGGTTGGAAGAGCGACAGATTTTTGGACGCTCCTCTTGATTCTCTGTTCATAAGCTTTATTGAACTTGAGAATAAAATTGATGATTTGTCTTCGCTTGATTTGACAAAGAATGTTGAAATAATATTTTCAAAATATCAAAAGACAGATTATCCGTTAGCAAAACTCAGTCTTGAAGTTGGCAAGGAAGTAAATATTCCGATTGGAATTTTTGACGGTGAAAATCAGATTGTGATTAAAAATCTTAAACTTTTGCATTCAGCCGATAATTCCGAAATGAAAGAATTTGTTGAAAATGATATTGTGCTTCCGTATGTTGAGTATTCGTGTGATGATGAAATCTCAGTGATATTCTGCCTTTTTGATGAGCTTGACAAACCTTTCAAGGGTATGGGCGGATTGGCAACCGATGACGGAGTTGTTGCTTTAGCAGTAGATAATTCAAGCGAAAGCAATTTGAAATCGGCTGTGATATATTCACCGATTGAGCCGAATACAAAGCACATTGAATGTTGTCTTGTCTGCTGTGAAAAAATGCTTGATAAGCCTGCCGCTGAATACAGGTTTTCAATATAAAATTTTTAAATTGAATACGGGGATGTAAAGGTTTCGACGGGGATTTCAAACCTTGGTAAGCGAGCGGCGGTGCGGAACCGCCATAAAATCCGCAACTTTAAAATTAACTGACAACAAAACAGTTGCTTTAGCAGCCTGAGTGCTGCTCGTTCCTGCACAGAGTACCTCGGCTGTGTAAGGGGCGTCGATTAGAGGTAAATGTGAACAGGGGAGCGCTCCGAACCCTGTCACAGCTTAGGAGCTGCCAAAGTGCATAGCCTGTTGATGGGCGATGCACCGAGGGAGATTTAAAACACCAACTGCGCTCGGAGAAAACCTTGGCAAGATTTTTTCGGACAGGGGTTCGATTCCCCTCATCTCCACCATAACAAAAAGCCGTCAAACAACCGATAAACACTGAACAAGGCTCGTTTGACGGCTTTTGAAAAATGTTTTAACAGCAAGTTTAAACTGTTTTTTAATATCATATCCATTGAAACTATAGCTATAGTTGTAACACCCCGACACAATATGGTATAATCTAAGGAGAAATGCGGCGTGTTACAGATGAACCGATATTATGAATCGGGATTTAAGAGGATTGTCCGCCTATACGGAATAACAATATTGTAAAAGACGGATATTGCAGTCGGAACGCAGCTTGTCTGCCCGACCGAAAAAAGAAAAACAAAAGGGAGAATTACCATGGCATTTGACAGACTTATCGAAAACATTGTAAAAATGCAGAATCCTACGGTTGCAGGTCTTGACCCAAAGCTTGACTATGTTCCCGAATCAATCAAAACA
>ULWZ01078775.1_pt1 | contig 14315 bp, 8 predicted proteins | sample 1960811 | NCBI WGS metagenome assembly ULWZ01 (sample SAMEA4835825, study PRJEB28245) | human gut metagenome | biome: gut microbiome; material: fecal sample | place: Denmark | collected 2008 | reverse complement strand
CTACATGATCAGTATTCTCTGACGAGAAGTTGAAGTTGTTGGTTTCGCCCAAATTGATGTCCTTTCCTGTACTTGAACCAAACACGAACTTGCCATCTTTGGTAGCGAAATATCCCTTAAAGTTCTTCTTTGTGTTGGGAATGACAGTCTGATACAAGAAATTGTCAACTTCGGTCATGTCATACTTGGTTCCGTCTGCACAGATAAATTGCAAGTTTGTAAAGTGCGGACGCTTGATGTCGAATGATAACGTCTCTGTATTTGCCTTTGTCGACACATTTTGCAAAGTGAGTTGTATATCAACCTTGCCATCAGGAATGCTCTGAACGTAAGGTACTTTGAGCTTGACAAGATATTCACCCGGCTCCTTGGTACGGATAGTTGTTGCGTCTACACTCTGACCGCTGAAAAGCAAATTGGCTTTCAAGGTAGAGAGAGCTACGCCCGCCTCATCCTTACAGTCTACTTTCACTTCTACCTCTTCGCCCATCCATACTGCTGTAGTAGGAGCGCTATAGCTCATCACTGGATTTCCAGTAGGTGTAGGAGCATTGTAGTCGTCTTCACTGCAAGCTGCCATTAGTGGTAGAGCGAGCAATGCTATGATATAATATTTGATATGTTTCATAATGGTTGTATCTATTGTTGATTAATTACTAAAATGACATTCATTATTTATTCCATTTGCATGAAATAACACCATTAGCAGGTACATTGCATGTAAAGTTATGGATGCCATCGCTTAGATTGATAGATTTTGTCTCATCTCCCTCGTTGATGATAACAGCAGCAAGGCTTCCGTCAGGATTCAAAAATTCTGCATGAGTTATCTTGCTGTCATTAATGGTACGTGAAGTAGTACCGATACGAACAGCACCAGGGGCCACCACGCTTGCCATGTGGTTGATGATGTAATAATGAGAATTATAGCTCAACTGATTGTACCCATTCTGATTGATGTCGATGGCGCCATAGCAAGTTTGGCATCCACCATCAAGATTGGGACCCATTTTGTTGTCGAGCATCAAGTTCCAAACGAGTACGGCCTTGCAGTTTTGATTGACAGTAGCGAGTGCTACATTCTTCATATCTGCCATCAGACGTTTGCTTAAGTCGCGTCCATTATTCCATGTACCAATACTTGATTCTGAAAAGATAAGTTCCTTGTCGGGGCGTTGGTTATGGATATCTGTCAATTCATTGTTGTTGCCACCATAGTCATGATATGCAGCTCCAACAACCAACTCGGAACCTTCAAAATTGTCACCGATAGCATTGTAGAGTTTAATAGGATAATCTTCTTGGTCTGCTATATTGTCGTAATTGTAATTATGGTCGTAGACATATATCTTGGTTGTAAGACCACTTCTCTTGAACTCGGTAGCCAAAGCCTTTACGAAAGGAGCTTCTTCCTGCCATGGCATATATAGAGAAGCGCAGTTGGCCTTGTTCAATGGTTCATTTTGAGGACTTACAGCATAGATATTGATACCCTTTTCTTTCATCACGTTGATGAACTTCACAAAATACTTGGCGTAGGTCTCACGGTAATCAGGGTTGAGGTGTCCGTCAGTCCAGGAGTCCTTTGGAGTCTTGGTATTGATGTCAGCAACCTTCATCCATTTAGGACAAGTCCATGGTGCTGCTATGATTTTTAAACTTGGGTTGATAGACAAGATTTCCTTTAATATAGGAATCACATAGTTGTTCTCATCGCTATAAAGTTCGAAATTACTGATAGGATCGTTCTCGCTTCCCTTTTTATCGCAATAAGTATATTCAGTACTTGAGAAATCGTTGCAGCCTAATGAGATGCGAGCGTAACTAACGCCATATCCCTCTGTAGTGGAGTAAATGCGCTTTAAGAGAGCCAGGCGAGCCTCAGGATTCATCTTCATGAGATTGTAGCAAGAAGAGTAGGTGATGGCATATCCGAAACCGTCGATAGTCTGGAATTTCTTATTTTTGTCTATTTCGATGGTTGTTGGCGCCATAGATACACCATCAAAAAGTTTGGTTTCTCCCTCTGCCAAGGAATATGTGCCATCGGCTGTTGTGGTAAAAGTCTTGGCAGTTCCTTGTGTAGGTATAGGGTTGGGAGCTTCGCTTGGAGTCTCAAAATCAATAGGATCTGAGAATGAATTACTATTGCTGCATGCTGTCACAGAAAATGCTGTGGCGCAGATAAACATCATAATTTTATGGTTATGGTATTTCATATGAATAGTTTTTTTTTATTGAAGTTTCGCATGTACGGAAGTTATAGTAGTTAAAGAAGTTATCACTCACTTCGGTCGTTAGAAGTTATAGCCAATAGCCTTTTTTGTTGTATATTTAGTTATAAAGCATATGGCTTTAACTTCTCTAACTTCTTTAAATTCTTTAACTTCCCCTTTTGCGAAAGTTTAGTTTTTTATATTTGAAATAATTTTATCTTCACATTTTGAGATTGTGATTAGTAACCAGGGTTTTGTTCCAGGTTAGTGTTCTGGTCGAGAGCCGTCTGTGGTATAGGCAACAGGTAAGAGTTACTGTCAAACTGTTTAACTTGTTTGATGCGGCCATTATCACGATTATCAATACCATTGAGATATTTTTCTACTTTGTTGTTGCGGCATAGATCGAACCAACGCTCTCCCTCAAAGGCAAGCTCTAAACGGCGTTCGTGAAGCACGGCTTCTATCATAGCTTCCTTGCTGTTTGTCTTATCAGAAGTCAGTTCCTTCAGTTTGGCACGTTTACGAATCTGGTTTACGAGTTTCGCACTCTCGTCAAGGTTGCCCTTATAGGCTTCCGCCTCTGCCTTCATGAGGATTATGTCAGCGAGTCGAATCCAATAAATGTTGCTGTAGGAAGAACGCAACTTATACATGAATGGGTAGTGGGAGGCTGGATAATAGTTGCTCCATGTACATGCATAATATACAATAGCCTGATTCTTGCGTATTTCGTCGCCTTCTTTTTCAAAGTCGCTGATGATGTCGCGCGAAGGAGTGATCCACTTTGCCCATGTGAAATAGAAATCCCAGTTGTCCAATTGGCGTCCGAACATCCATGTTTCCCAGTTTCCGCCACCTGTTGTCCAATGAACCTCCAAAATACCTTCTTTGGTATTACGTTTCAGGCAATCCTTGGTAGTCTCATCGTATCCCCAGAGAGTTTCATAACTATCTTCAAGTTCTACACCTGTTGTCTTGATTACCTTATCAGCGTAGGTTATTACTTTATCGTAATCTTGTACTTCCTTTTCGGCGTAGACCTTGGCAAGCATAGCTTGAGCTACAGTCTTGGTCATCTTGGTGCGGTCAGAATTATCATTGTCAGGAGCATATTTTTCAGCATCTGTCAAGTCGGAAATAATCTGTTCATAGCACTCCTTGGGTGATTTACGAGGAGGATAGTAAGTAGGGTATACTTCATTGATGTTATCAGAGGTGATCGTTTTTGCAATGGTTGTAATAACAGGGAATGAGCCCCAAAGACGTGCCATTCGGAACATCATCAATGCACGGAAAATTTCTCCTTGAGCCTTATAGGAATGATATTCTGTATCTGAGATTTGACCACTTTCCTTCAGTTGTTCTACGCCATTGATGAGCACATTGGCTTGAGCGATATCCTCTAAGTATCGATTCCAGTCTCGGCTCAAAACAGAGTTGCTGGCATCGATAGAGTTAGTTTCGTAAGGCACCACCTCGGCTCCTGTAGTACCAGCATACGCATTATCGCTATGAGAGTCGCCTATCAAGAGATAATCGAGATGGGTGTGTTCCTGGCGGTTGCGGAACAACTCATAGAGAGACTTGAGTTGTGCTTCTGCGGCAGCCTTATCCTTTAAAACAGCTGTGGATGTTTCAGTCTGGGTGCCCTGTGTTATTTCTGAAGGCTCGGATATAGGCTCATAGTCGAGTGAGCAACTTGCCAATGATATCATGGTTAAGCTACCGAGCGCTAAAGTCTTGATCTTATTATATGTTTTCATTGTTGTCATGATTTTTAGAATTCAACTTTTACACCTAATACTATGCTTTTGTTGAGAGGGTATGTACCCCAGTCGATGCCTTGTACACTACCACTATTACCATACTGATTGACCTCTGGATCCATACCAGAATAATCGGTAAGGGTAATCAGGTTGGTAGCTGATACGTATGGCTGCAAACGAGTCAGTCCGAAGCGTGAGATCAGTTTGCGTGGAACATCGTAAGAGAGGGAGATATCTTTTAAGCGAATATAACTGCCATCCTCTACGAAGTAGGTAGAGTTACGGATGTCCCACTTAGCTTTAGGTACGTTGGTGATTTGTCCTGGAATTCTCCAGCGTGCCAATACCTTGGTGCTTTGGTTCTTGCCATCATACATTCCTTCTGTTTCCATTCGGGAGACATTATAGATGTCGTTTCCATAACTTCCCTGGATAAGAATACTGAGATTCAAACCTTTATATGAGAAGGTGTTGGTCATACCGAAAGTGAAGTCAGGGTTAGGGTCACCGATATAGGTACGATCACTTGCAGAAACGAGTCCGTCGCCAGTTACGTCCTTGTACTTCATGTCACCAGTTTCAGGATCAACCCCTTCTGCTATATATCCCCAGAAACTGCCTAAAGGCATGCCGGGAGTGTTGCGTACAACTGGTTCGTTGACATAGTCGGTGGTATTAGCATCATAATATACTTGCGTTAGAGCCAGACTTTCCAACTTGTTTTTATTGAATGAGATGTTAAAGTCGGTGTTCCACTTAAATGTTCCAATCAAGTTCTTTGAGGAGAAGGCAAATTCCCAACCCTTATTGCTCATCGAACCGCCATTATAGGTAAGACTTGATGCAGCTGCACTTCCTGCAGGAAGGGTGATGCTCATCAGCATATCCTTGGTCTTCTTGTAATAGTAATCGGCATAGAAAGTCAAGCGGTTTCCTAATACAGTCAGGTCGAGTCCGATGTTAGTCTGTGTTGTTGTTTCCCATGTCAACTCAGGGTTGCTCAAGTTGCCTTGTGAGAATGTAGGTATAGCGTTGGCGTCATTGCCCTCACCAAACCATTGTACACGATTGATATTGTATCTTGCCAAATAACTATAGTCGCCCAAGCCACTCTGGTTACCAGTCTGTCCCCAGCCACCACGAATCTTCAAGTCGTCTATCCACTTGATATCCTTCATGAATTTCTCATTGCTCACACGCCAAGCTCCAGAGAAAGATGGGAAATAACCCCAACGATGGTGAGGAGCTAACTTGGAAGAACCATCAGCACGCATATTGGCTGTTACCATATAGGTGTCGTTCCAGTTGTATTGTAAACGAGCGAAGGTAGAGAAGATAGCCCAATCAGCAGCAGAAGAGCCAGTTCCTGTCCAGGAAATCTTGTTGGCAGCATTCAGAGTAGGGAAGTTATCATTCGCATAGTTGCTACCATTGATATAGTTTTGGCTCCACTTGCTTTGAGTCCATGAACTACCTGCCATGGCATCAAAGTTATGTTTACCCAATGCTTTTTTGTAATTCACCACATTGTCCCATACGATAACACTGCTGACATTACGTCCATCATAGCCTGTTCCAAATTCCTGACGACCAATGGTTGTAGAGATAGGGTCGAGGAAGTTGGTTGTTGTGCCTTGTGTGCGATCGAAAGACAAAGACAGGTTGTACGTCAACTCAGGCATGAAGGTAACTGTTGCTTTTCCTGTAGCCAACAAACGATTGTATGCAGATTTGTTGTTCTGTGTTCGGGCTATATTCTCAGCAGGTGAAGTGATATTTACGCCATAGAAGTTGTTGTAAAATTGATTTGGATTCTCAGGATTCCATACAGGAGCGTAAGTAGGCGTATTGACGATAGCCGTAACTACACCGCCACGGTTAGAACCCGTACCGGAAATAATACCTGTACCCTTGTTGGTATAGTCAGAATAGGTTACGCTTGCATTAAGGCGCAGCCACTTACGAATGTCGTTTTCAATAGATGCGCGGAAATTGTAACGCTTGTAACTTGATTTCTTGATGACACCATTTTCGCCCGTGTAACCACCAGAGATGAAGTATCTCATTTTTTCTGTTCCATTAGTGATAGAGACCTGGTAGTCCTGAACGTTTCCAGTGCGGAAAACCTCGTCTTTCCAGTCGGTCATGTCTTTCAAACCTTCAGGGAGTTTTACCATACCAATCTCATCCATCAATTCTTTATATTGTGCAGCATTGAGTGATTCTTGATTATCGCGTACAGTATTAAACGCATAGTGTGCATTCAAGCTGATTTTTGCCACACCTGTTTTTCCCTGCTTGGTACCGATAATGATAACTCCATTAGCTGCTCGAGAACCATAGATGGCAGCTGAAGATGCATCTTTTAATACTTGGATATTGTCAATATCATCAGCAGCCAAGAAGTCAATATTGGTCATAGGCACACCATCTACCACATAGAGTGGGTCGTTGCTACCATTCAATGATGTAGTACCACGCACACGTATGGTGGGGGAAGCACCTGGCTGACCATTGGCTTGTGAAATTTGTAGACCTGCTGCTTTACCCTGCATACCAGCAGCTGCAGATATGATAGGACGTGTAGAAAGATCCTTCGCCGACACGCTTGAAACAGCAGTAGTAACATCTTTACGCTTCACTGAGCCATAACCGATGGCAACTACTTCATTTAGCATGTTAGCTTCCTCTTCAAGTGTGATTTTGATGCCATTTGAAGCCTTTACTTCTTTATTCTTATAGCCAATATAAGAAATCTTGAGTTTGGCACCTTGTTGTACTTCGATGGTAAAATGTCCATCCAAATCGGTGGCTACTCCATTTTGCGTTCCATTTTCAAGAACAGAAGCTCCAATAATGGGTTCATTGGTGTTGTCGATTACAGTGCCAGTAATCTTCATCTTTTGACCCCAGGCAGTAGCCGAGATTAATAGAACGAGTGCTGTAGATGCTAATCCTCGCAACATCGCATTACTTTTTGCTTTTCTCATAAATTTAAGTTTTATTTGATTTTGTGTATATCTTTTTATAGCTTTTGTCTTTGTGGACAGTTCTATGTTTGCTCATGCAAAAGTAATAAAAAAAGTAACAAAATGTTTGTTGATTAAATCATTAAGTGGTGAAAATAAGTGGTTGCGAATATGTAAGGTGTTGATTGTTAGTGTTATATGGCTTTTGCTGTTTTTTTGTTTAGTGGTGTTTTTATGAAATGGAATAACGGTTTATATCGTAGATGTTTGTTTATTTATGTCTAAAAAAAGAGTGTAATGAATACTTTATGAAGTTATCCATTACACTCTTTCTTGTTTAATGAAGTTTGCCTATATATATAATAAGGTATATATATAATAAGGTGTAACACCCCTATGCGATACAAACAATCATTTGTTATGCGTTGTAAGTTTCTTTATTTTCCGAGGTTCTTTTTCTTCTCGTTCAATTCTGCCTGCTTACGTGCAAGTTCAGCTTGCTGTTTTTGCTGCAATTCCTGCAGAGCCTGCATTCTTGCCATCAATCCGCTTGCCTTCTTAGGATTGCTCTTGTTCTCCTGATAACGTTTCTCAAGGATAGCAAGGAGCTTCTCGTCGTTGGTGGTCTTGCGCAAGGTCCACATGATGGCTGCACTGAAGAACAGAGAGATGAAGTAGTAGAAGTTCAAACCAGATGAGTAGTCGTTGAACATAAAGAAGAACATCAGAGGCATGATGAGCATCATCCACTGCATCATCTTCATTTGATCAGCCTGCTGGCCTACCATCTGGTCGCGCTGCTGGCGCATGGTCATCCAAGAGTAGAGGAGGTTGGCTACACAGAAGAGGATACAGGTAAGGCTCAAGTGATCGCCTATCAACCAGATGTTGGTGTTCCACTCGATGATGGGGTCGTAGGTACTCAGATCACTCATCCACAGGAACTTCTCACCACGAAGCTGAATAGCATTAGGCACAAAGTTGAACATTGCAACCCAAACAGGCAACTGAATCAGCATAGGGATACAACCAGATAATGGGCTTACACCATATTTGGCATATTCAGCCATCATAGCCTGCTGCTTCTGCATCTGATCCTCAGGCTTATTATACTGAGCGGTAGCAGCTTCGAGTTTTGGTTTGAGTACGCGCATCTTGGCAGAACTCATGTAGCTCTTCTTTACCATAGGGTAGGTGATGAGCTTGAGGAGCAGGGTAATGAGAATCAACACGATACCCATAGGGAAGATCTTACTCAACCAGTCGAATACATAGATTGTGAAGAAACGGTTAATCCAGCGGACGATAGGCCATCCCAGATAAACAAGCTTCTGGAACTCCAGGTCCTTGCCGAAGGTGCTTTCCTTCTCTGTATTCTTCAGAATCTGGAAGTCGTTAGGTCCGAAGTAGAACTCAAACTCAGAAGCCTTCTTTCCAGTTGGGTCAAAAGCGGTCTTCATCTTAGCCTGGAACTGCTTCAGATAGCCGGAGCCCTTCTCCTGAGGGACAGAAGTCATGAAGGCATCCTTGTCGAAGTTGTCCTTGGATATCATGATGGCAGAGAAGAACTGGTTCTTGAAAGACACCCAGTCGATGGTTTCTTCGATTTTCTCGTCGATTTTCTCGCTTGTCTCGTTCAGATGGTCGGTACCTCCCTCTACATCGTGATAGGTGAGGGTAGTGTAACGGTTCTCGAACATGAAGCCGCGCTCCTGTTGACGGGCCTTGTCGCTCCAGTCAACATCCATCTTGCTATAATTAGGCGAGAACAATCCAGCCATGCCCTGTGCTTGAAGGCTCATGTGGAGCATGTAGTCCTTGCCCAATGTATAAGTCATAGTGAGAGTCTTGCCCGGAGCAGCCTCTGCTGTCATGGTGACAGATGTCTTTGTGACATTTGATGGAGTAAAGTAAAGATCACTTGTGATAATGTTGGCTTCCTTAGCCTCGAGCATGAACTTGAGGCTCTGGTCGTTGCCATCGAAGAGAGTTACGTCCTTCTTGTCTTTTGAGCCGTCTTTCACCTTGAGGTCGTGACCCACATAACCCTTTACTACAGCCTTCTCGACAGTACCACCCTTGGTGTTGAGGGTCAGCTCAACTTTCTCGTTACTCAAAACGATTTTCTGAGACTTGCCCTTCAAAGCCGAGTAGAAGAGGGCTGTTGAGTCAGCCTCAACCTTGGCTTTAGCTTCAGCCTGACGCTGCAGCGCCGCAGCCTTGTTAGCTTTTTCCATCTCGGCGTGTTTTGCCTTAGCGATGGAGTCCTGAACGAATGCTGCTCTCTGCTCTTCTGCAGAAGGCTGTGAGTACCAACTGAACCCAATCAGTACAAGGGCTATCAGGAGGAAACCGATAATGTTGTTTTTGTTCATATTTATTTTTTGTTTTCAATTGCTGTTTTGACGAAGTCCATAAACAGTGGGTGTGGCTTCAGCACGGTGCTCTGGTATTCTGGATGATACTGAGTACCGATGTACCACTTCAGGCCTGGAATCTCTACGATTTCTACCAAGTCGCTTTCGGGATTTCGTCCCACGCACATCATGCCATGCTTCTCAAACTCTTGCTGGAAATTGTTGTTGAACTCATAGCGATGGCGATGACGTTCCTGTATGTGTTCTTTCTTATAGATATTGAACACGCGCGAACCTTGTTTCAGCACACACTCGTATGCTCCCAATCGCATGGTGCCACCCATATTTGATATGTTCTTCTGCTCCTCCATGATGTCGATGACATTGTGTGGAGTCTTCTCGTCCATTTCTCGAGAGTTTGCGTCTTTGTAACCCAGGACATTGCGGGCAAACTCGATGACGATCATCTGCATGCCTAAGCAAATGCCGAAGGTGGGAATGTCGTGGGTGCGGGTATAGTGAGCAGCTATTATCTTGCCCTCTATTCCTCGCTGACCGAATCCCGGGCAGATGACTATACCGTCCTGACCTTTCAGTCGTTCTGCCACATTGTCTTCTGTCAGATATTCTGAATTGATGAATGTGATATTCACCTTATGGTCATTGTAGGTTCCTGCATGAGAAAGGCTTTCGCGAATACTCTTGTAGGCGTCCTGCAAGTCGTATTTACCCACCAAACCAATATTGACAACCTCTGTGGCGTTGTTGCGTCGGTCGAGGAATGCTTTCCAAGGACCTAATGCAGGCTTTTCGCCTATCGGCTCATCCATCTTGCGAAGGATGGCGGTATCGAGTCCCTGGTTCTGCATGTTGACAGGTACCTCATAGATACTTGGCAGGTCTTCACTCTGGATAACGCAGTCGATATCCACATTACAGAAACTTGCCACTTTCTTCAGTATGCCCTCTTCGAGATGTTTCTCTGTGCGGAGAATCAAGATGTCGGGCTGAATACCTACGCTCTGCAGTTCCTTGACGGAGTGTTGGGTAGGCTTGGTCTTCAACTCGCCAGCTGCTTTCAGGTAGGGCACGTAGGTAAGGTGCACATTGAGAGCATTCTTGCCCAATTCCCATTTCAACTGTCGGATGGCTTCCATATATGGAGCACTCTCTATGTCGCCTATAGTGCCACCAATCTCTGTGATGACAAAGTCGTAGTGATATTTCTGCCCCAGCAATTTTACATTGCGTTTTATCTCGTTGGTGATGTGAGGAACTACCTGTATGGTTTTGCCAAGATAGTCGCCACGTCGTTCCTTGTCGATAACAGCCTTGTAGATACGTCCTGTAGTGAGCGAGTTGGCCTTTGTTGTCTGAATGCCGGTGAATCTTTCGTAGTGACCGAGGTCAAGATCCGTTTCCATTCCATCTACCGTCACATAGCACTCACCATGCTCGTATGGATTGAGTGTGCCCGGATCGATGTTGATGTATGGGTCAAACTTTTGAATTGTAATGTTGTAGCCCCTGGCTTGCAGAAGCTTTCCGATGGATGATGATATGATACCTTTACCTAAGGAAGAAACCACACCACCAGTAACGAAGATGTACTTTGTTTCAGCCACGATATTTATAATTTAAATTAGAATAATTTTGGCTGCAAAGTTACTATAAAATTATGAATTAGCCAAAATTATTGTAAATATTGGCGTGGCTTTTATGATTTATTTGTTACCTTTGTGCCCAAATATGAATAAGCTTAGTATGAATTTAAGATATTATTTATTAGTGTTGGCCTTTTGTGTGACAGGAATGGTGTGTGCACAAAGGGGTGGATACGGTAAGAAAAAGGTAGAGAAAGACAGGGTGGCAGAATATATGGACTCGTTGACTGCAAGCAGACAGCGTATTGACTCGTTGGTGAAGCCCAAGATCAATAGTTGTTATTCGCAACTCTTTATTCCTCTTACTTTTTATCATGAACCTGCTGCCCGCTTTCTGCGGCTTGCTCCGGGGAAGTGTGTTGTTGCCGATTCTTTGCAGGCGGCTATCGACCAGGCTCTGATGCATGTGTATCTGAACCGTCCCGACTTGGTGAGAGTGCACGAAAGTCACCTTGAGAGTGTGGGTGCACCGATTGTCTCTGAACCTGCTCCACGTCATGTTGCTACAGATATTGTTAAAGAGGTTGCACCAGTGGCTATTGAGCCTACTGTGGCTCCGATGGATATTTTGGTGACGAAGCCTAACTTCTGGACTTTCAGGGGCGACTATTATCTTCAGTTCTTGCAGAACTATGTGTCGGACAACTGGTATAAGGGAGGCGAGAGTAACTATTCGCTCTTGGGTAGTGTAACCATGCAGGCCAACTACAACAACAAGCAGAAGGTGAAGTGGGACAACAAGTTGGAATTGCGTCTTGGTTATCAGACATCGCGTGGCGATACTATTCACAAGTACAAAACCACAGAAGACTTGATACGTTATACCGGCAAGGTTGGTCTGCAGGCCACCAAGCGCTGGTATTACACTCTGCAGCTCATAGCCCAGACTCAGTTTACGCATGGTGTGAAGAGTAATGACAAAAAGATTTATTCTGATTTCTTCTCGCCATTCAATCTCAACCTCTCTGTCGGTATGGACTATTCTGTAGACTGGCTCAACCACCGTCTTAAGGGAAGTGTGCATATAGCACCTTTTGCGCTTAACTGGAAGTATGTTGGTCGTGCTGACCTTGCCACCCGATATGGTCTTGATGAGGGACATCATGGAATGACCGACTATGGTTCGGAATGTACGATTGACTTGAACTGGGTGCTTGCTGACAACCTGAGATGGAAAACACGCTTGTATGGTTATACCACATACAAGCGTGCTGAATTGGAGTGGGAGAACACGATAACCTTTCAGTTCAATCGCTACATCTCCACTAATGTTTTTATCTATCCTCGATTCGACGATGGGGCCCAACGCAAGGATGGTCAAAGCTACTGGCAATTTAAGGAGTTCGCCTCTGTGGGTTTCTCCTATTCATTTTAGTAAATGCCATAAATCGTAATCCATACGCAGACGGCAATGACAAGCAGGGCGCAAACGAGAAGAAAAGCGAATAGCAACTTGCTAAATATCAAGCGCTTTTTGTGTCGTGGACTGCATGCACGCATGGACGTGCTGCTGTGTTGATGTGTATGGCGCGAATGGTGTGTACGATGTGTACTTTGTTCTGATTCCATTTGCATACTCTTTTACTTATAGTTAATATTTCCGACTTGGCATTTCTGCCAAGTCGTTTTTTATTGAATATATTTTGCTTACGGGCATCTTTCCTCGTTATGGCGGCAGAGTAAAAACAAGTCCTTAGAATCGGAAGCAAACCTCTACGTCTGCCATGGAGTAGTTGTGCTTCTGCAGAGTGCGGTCGTTGATGAGCGCATATTCTGTGAGGATGGTGAAGTTCTTGCTGATGTGATAATTCAGACCAGCCTCATATTGCGTTCTCATCATGTCGGTCTTGCCGTTGGCCTGATACATGTCGTAGCGTGCCTTGGCATAGAGCTTCTTGCTCACTATAGGGGCAATGACGAGTGCATAAACGCCCTGGGCCTTATTGCCTATCTTGCCGTTCAGATTGCAGTCTTTCGAGTTGGCATCTCCGTGGTTGGTGATGCTTTTGGCAAATGCCATACCTGTGGAATGAATGTATTCTGAACGGAGTGTCCAGTCGTTCACGTTGTACTCGAAGGAGAAGGCATATCGGTTTTGTGACAGTTTGCGTACGCCCGAGAAAGTTTCTTTTTTCGGATTTCCCTCTTCATCGAGAACTGGGTTTCCGGCAGCGTCTTTCTGATATACGATATTGCCCTGCTCGTCGTCGTTCCATGTTCCCTTGCGTGCATAAGAGCCAGTCCATCCGAAGGCACCGATGCGCATTCCTTTGACAGGCATGACCCATACTCCGCCAATGATGTTTTTCTGATTGTCTACGTCCTTTGTGTTGATGCCTTGTCCGTTGAACACACCTATTTGATAATGCAGCAGGTTACGGCCGTTGGCGTTCTTGAGGAAGTCGCCCTGCAACTGTAGTCCGATGTCGCGGCCATTGGAGGCTTGTTCTCCGGCACGGTCGCTGAAACCTGCCAGCTTGCTTACATTCTGTGAGTAGCTCATGAATCCCTGTACGATGGGGTGTATGGGGTTCTCGAAGGTAAATGGGTTTTTGAACTGACCGATCTTTACCTTGAACATCTCATATTTCTGCCATTCAGCAAACAGGTCAACCATTCTTGGACTGCTGCCCAAGTTGGATGTGTTGCCATTTAAATGTATTTGGGTTTTCCAGTAGAAATCTCCAGCTATGCGGCCTTCGAGTGCAATACGCGCCATGCGGATGTTGAAGGTATTGGATTTTGCTCCTTCCTGTCCGATGTATTGATACTGTGTCATGCCGTAGCCCGACAATTTCAGGTTGTCTAACCATGAGGGCAGTTGTATGCACCTCTTTTCTTTCTCTTGCGCTGAGGCCGAGAATAAAGTCATGGCGAGTAGAGTCGCCATCAGGAATACTCTTTTCATTTTTTATATGTCTCTCTGTTTTGGTTTAGTAATGGCGAAAATATTATTTGTTCTTTTCGTCACTTAATAAGTTTAGATTGTGTTGCGATTTTTAGAGTAATCCTCCTCGGAAATCCATGTTCTTTCAGAATTACCGAGGAGGGAATGTTGTTGGGGGAGAATATTGCTAAGCCTGGCAGGCTTTCTGTTCTTCTTCGGTCAGGTCTTCTGCTTGAGCTTCAGCCTTGGCAAGTGCCTCAGCCTCTTTGGCAGCCTTGGCTTCTGCTATCGCTTGCTCTCGTTCCTTGCGCTCCTTGAGTTTCTGCTTGATGTCGGCATCGCTTCGTTTTTCAAGCAGTACCACGTTCTCTACATGTGGTGTATGAGGGAACATGTCGACGGGCTGTACGGCTCCTACCTTGTAATAGTCGTCCATCAGTTGAAGGTCGCGTG
>ULWZ01019856.1_pt1 | contig 14407 bp, 10 predicted proteins | sample 1960811 | NCBI WGS metagenome assembly ULWZ01 (sample SAMEA4835825, study PRJEB28245) | human gut metagenome | biome: gut microbiome; material: fecal sample | place: Denmark | collected 2008 | reverse complement strand
CCCAGCCAATGTCGGTGCCATCGTCATAAACGTAGCGACAGCCTTTGCCGTGTACGAGGCTGTGATGAAGCATAAACCTCTCTTTGAGCGTTATGTCACGGTGTCGGGCAAGGAGATGGCCCATCCTGCCAACTTCCTTGTACGTATAGGAACTCCAGTCCGACAGCTGATTGACGCTTGTGGCGGATTGCCCGTCAGTGACAACAAGATATTGTGGGGCGGACCGATGAGAGGCGTTGCGCTTGACAAGCTCGACGTTCCGGTAGTGAAGGGCTTGGCAGGTATTACCATTATGAGTGGCCGCGAGACACACCGCCATACGCCCGAACCGTGTATACGTTGCGCCAAGTGTGTCGACGTATGCCCAATGGGGCTCGAACCTTATCTGCTCGCCCGTCTCTCCATGCTCAAGAAGTGGAAACGGGCAGAGCGCGAATTGATAACATCGTGCATAGAGTGTGGCTCGTGCCAGTTCACATGTCCGTCCTATCGTCCGCTGCTCGACTATATACGCATAGCCAAAGTGGCGCTAATCGAAAAGTAAAAACGTCAATATTTATGTCAGAACTCAAGATGTCGCTCTCGCCACACATGCACGGCGGCGACTGCATAAAGCGCAATACGTACGGCGTAATCTTCGCTCTTGTGCCCGCCTTGCTGATGGCGGTGTTCAGTTACGGTCTCAATGCAATATACTTGGGCTGTTACAGCCTGCTGTCATGTATGCTGGCGGAGTGGGCCATAACCCGCTATCTGATGCGCCGCCCGTGTACTCTTGCCGACGGCACAGCCGTAATCACCGCCCTCGTAATGACGCTCTGCCTGCCGGCAAGAACTCCCTTTTGGGCAGTAGCCCTTGGAGCGGTCGGGGCAATTGGTCTGGGCAAGTTTGCCTTTGGCGGACTTGGGCGCAATAGCGTCAATCCAGCCATTGTAGGCGTATGTGTTGCGCTTCTGTGTCCTGGTAGTTCGGTGCTCACGCCTGGTGTGGGCTATGGTGCTAAGAGTCCCTACCTCTTTGCCTTGGCAATAATGCTCGGGCTTGCCTTTATGTTGTGGAAGCGCATCATTACATGGCACATCCCCATCAGTATTATCCTCACCACTATAGTGTTGGCAGGCATATTGGCAATAACGGGTACGGACAGCGTACAGCCGCTCAGTCTGGTGCTCGGTGGCGGAACGCTGCTTGGAGCAGTATTCATGGCTACCGACTACACCACGTCGCCAATGTCACACCCCGGCAAGATAGTCTACGGCATAGCCATTGCCGCCATAGCCGTATACCTGCGCACCCATGGCGAGAGCCGCAACGCAATGCTCATAGCCATATTCGTAATGAACATGCTCACGCCTCTCGTAGACAGATATTGCAAGCCACGCCGTTACGGCAAGGCAAAGCATAAACAATAAAAAAAACCATTTATCAACTATAAAATTAAAAGTTATGAAACAAACTATCTTAGTGACCGGTGGTACTGGTTTCATCGGTTCACACACCACTGTAGAACTCATCGAAGCAGGCTATCAAGTAGTAATCGTCGACAACCTCTCTAACTCAAAGATTGAGGTACTCGATGGTATAGAGAAGATCACAGGCGTGCGTCCTGCTTTCGAGCAGGTCGACCTTCGCGACTTTGACGCTACCGAGGCAGTATTCAAGAAGTATCCTGCCATTGAGGGTATCATCCACTTTGCAGCCTCTAAGGCCGTAGGCGAGAGCGTTCAGAAGCCGCTGATGTACTATCGCAACAACGTTGTTTCGCTTGTTAATCTGCTTGAGCTTATGCCTAAGTATAATGTCAAGGGCATCATCTTCTCGTCAAGCTGCACCGTTTACGGCCAGCCGAAGCCCGAGAATCTCCCCGTAACCGAGGATTGCCCTCATCAGAAGGCTACATCTCCTTACGGCAATACCAAGGAGATCAACGAGCAGATCATTACCGACTACATCCACAGCGGTGCCAACATCAAGAGTATCGTTCTGCGCTACTTCAACCCAATCGGTGCTCACCCGTCTGCACTCATCGGCGAGTTGCCTAACGGTGTACCCAACAACCTCATCCCTTACGTAACACAGACCGCTATGGGCATCCGCAAGGAGCTTACAATCTTCGGCAACGACTACAATACTCCTGACGGAACCTGCATCCGCGACTTCATTTATGTAGTCGACTTGGCTAAGGCTCATGTTTGCGCAATGACACGTGTACTCGATCAGGAGACAGAGCCGCTTGAATTCTTCAACGTAGGTACAGGCAAGGGCAACTCAACACTCGAGATTGTCAACACCTTCGAGCGTGCTACTGGCGTTAAACTCAACTGGAAGTTCGGTCCGCGTCGTGAGGGTGATATCGAGAAGATCTGGGGCAATGTCGACAAGGCTAACAAGGTGCTCGGCTGGAAGGCAGAGGCTAAGCTCGACGACGTGCTCGCTTCGGCTTGGAAGTGGCAGGTTAAGCTGCGCGAAGACGGCGTGATGTAATCTGATTGGAGTTGTCTCCATCACAATATTTGCATTTTCTAACGCTCAGAACTGTGAGTTGAACGCACAAGGAAATCTTTGGCTCGAAATTCGTGAGTTTTGGGCGTGCAGCGATATGTTGCTTATACCCAACATGTTATGATGTTGAGGGTGTAAGTGTGCAACTTTTTGAGCTCAAAAAGTAGTCCCTTTTGTTGCAAAAGGACCACTTTTGCTCTTCATTTAAGCCTCCGTTGCATTGCAATAGTAGTCCCATTGGCTTCCAAAAGGACTACATTTGCAATGCAACGGAGGCTTTTTTGTTTAAAAATATGATGACAAGCACGTATAACATCATAAAATCGACTCTTCAAATCTCTAGAATCGATTTTTAATTTGTAACACTTTTTTACTGCATGTACAATATTTGCATACTATTTCTATTAAAACGCAGACCAGTGTTAATAAAAGATAAAGTATAGTAGTTTTAAACTTGTTAATATATTTTTATATGTATATTTGTAATGTTGGATTGTTATATTTAAATATTATAATTTGAATGGTAAGTTGGATTTTGTTATTAGGTTCTATATATGTCGCGTCTGTATTGTGCTATGATATATATAAGGACTACAAAAAGGAACATCTGATAAGTCCATTGAGAGTAATCGGAGTGGGAGTTTGTCTGATTTATGTGGTGCGAAGTATGCATGAAGTCTTATTAAATCAATAAATAAGCAGATTCAAGGAAGCGTATCAAGACTTGTCGTTTTAGTCTTGGTACGCTTCTTTTTTTGTTTTTCTTCAGTCTGAATAATATCTGTATATTATGCACTTTTTGTATTTGTTTGCACAAAACTTAGTTTTTTTTGATTTTTTTTCTCGTAAAATGATTGTTGTTTATTAAAAAATGTATAACTTTGCACAAAAATATATTGGTGATGTCTTGACGACGTACAACGTCTATGTGACGTACAACGCCTTTTCGACTCAAAACTATAACAATTTACATAAACCATTAAAAAATAATCTCTAACCAAAATAAAAACCGCAAACAACAACAATATAAACCGCATAAACCGCAAACAACAATCAACGCATCCAGCAATGGGTGTAAAATTCATATTACATTTAACACACTACTTTATGCAAAACAAACAAAAAATCGGCATAGGGGGGGTAATAGGTGCTGCATTCTTGTTGCCTTTATCATCCTTTGCTGCTGACAAGACCATTGGCAGCCATGGCGCCGATGCCGCAAGTTTGCTGAAGCCTAAGACCGAGTCTGTTGCATTTGCCGACCAGCAGGCAAAGCATCAGAAGGTTACCGGTCAGGTGGTTGACGAAAACGGTGAAACCGTAATTGGTGCATCCGTTGTTTTGAAGAGCAACCCCAAGGTGGGCGCAGTGACTGACGCAGATGGTAAATTTACACTAACCGTATCAAACACTAAGGACGTACTCGTCGTATCGTACCTCGGCTATCAGTCGCAGGAGGTACCTATGAAGGGTAAGACCATTTTCTCGATTACTCTTAAGGAAGACGCCAAGCAGCTTGGCGACGTTGTGGTAACGGCTTTCGGTGCCACACAGAAAAAGGAGACCGTGGTAGGTTCGGTACAGCAGGTTAAGCCTGAGAGTCTGCGCGTGCCTTCGGCAAGTATTTCATCTTCATTCGCCGGCCGTCTGTCGGGTGTCATCGCTACACAGAGTAGCGGTCAGCCTGGTGCCAACGGTTCTGACTTCTACATCCGTGGTATCGCCACCATCAGTGGTGCCAAGTCGCCGCTTATCGTCATGGACGGTATGGAGATTTCGCAGGACGACCTCAACCACCTCGATCCGGACGTAATCGAGAGCTTCTCAATTCTTAAGGACGCATCTGCCACAGCCATGTACGGTTCGCGTGGTGCCAACGGTGTGCTCATCATCACCACCAAGAGTGGTCAGGACCTCGACCGTCCGAAGATTTCATTCCGTGTTGAGGCCAACGTTACCATGCCTACATCAAAGCCAAAGTTTGTTGACGGCGCCCGCTTCATGGAGCTGTACAACGAGGCTGTGACAAGCCAGGGTACCGGCGCTACACTCTACACACCTGAGCAGATTGCCAATACACGCAATCACGTCAACGGCGAGGTGTTCCCTGACGTCAACTGGTATAAGGAGATGTTCAAGAATGCTTCTTACAACCAGAAGGCAAACATGAACGTTCGTGGTGGTACAAACAAGATAGTGTACTTCATGAACCTCAACGTGAGCCATGAGACTGGTATGTTGCGCAACCGCAGTAAGGAGTTTTACTCTTTCAACAACAATATTGACTACATGCGCTATGCGTTCCAGAACAACATCGACTTCAACATGTCTAAGTCGTCGAAGATTTCGCTCCACTTGTATGCAGGTCTCGACAATATGCACGGTCCGCTCGCTGGTAGCAACGATATCTCAGGTTCTCTGAACGACCTCTACAATCAGATGATGAACGCCAACCCAGTACTCTTCCCTGTCAAGTACGACAACGAGGGCGACGAGTGGGTACACTGGGGCTATCGTCAGCTTGCCAACGGTGGTAACTTCAACCCGATGGCACGTCTCGTTAGCGGCTATCAGGACTCGTTTGCAAGTACCATTACTGCCAACTTGAACTTCGACCAGAAGCTCGACTTCATTACCAAGGGTCTCGGTTTCCACTTGATGTTCTCATTCAAGAACTGGTCGAAGAGTACTACTTTCCGTTCGCTCAACTTCAACCACTACGAGCTTAAGAACTATACTCAGAACGAGGACGGCACATTCTCATACGTGCAGTCTCCTAAGGGCGATCCGTCTAAGCCAGTGCTTAGCAACTCTGGTCAGAACGCCGGCGACCGTCGCTACTATGCTCAGGCATACTTCGACTATAACCGCTCGTTCGGCGACCATACCGTTACGGGTATGCTCCTTTGGAACATCAACCAGTACAGCTCTAACATGTATACAACCGATGTGCTCGGATCTCTGCCACAGCGTAAGATTGGTTTTGCCGCACGTGCCACTTACGACTACAAGCACCGCTATCTCATTGAGTTCAATGCCGGTTACAACGGTTCGGAGCAGTTTGCCAAGGGCCATCAGTGGGGCTTCTTCCCATCAGTAGGTTTGGGCTACAACATCAGTGAGGAGAAGTTCTGGGAGCCGGTAAAGAGCGTTATCTCTAACTTCAAGCTCCGTGGTACCTACGGTCTTGTAGGTAACGACCAGTATGGCTACGAGCGCTTCATCTATCGTGAGGACGTTTCGCTCACAGGCAAGGGCTCGTTCACAACAGGTCTGCCAGGCAACTACGTTACTTATTCTGGTCCGGGATGGAACCGTCTGCGCAATGAGAACGTATCGTGGGAGGTTGGCCACAAGCTCGACCTCGGTTTCGATATGCAGCTCTTCAACGCTCTCGACATCACTTTCGACTGGTTCCGCGAGCGCCGTTCTAATATCTTCCAGCAGAAGCTCTCTATTCCTAACTACTTAGGAACAGCCGACACCAAGATTTATGGTAACCTTGCTGAGGTAGTGAACCAGGGCTTTGATATGGCTGTAAACTACAGCAAGCGTATCAATCAGGATCTCTCAATCCAGTTCCAGGGCACATTCACCTACAACAACAACCACATCTCTGTATACGATGAGGCTCCGGGCAAGCGTCCGGCAATGAAGAGCCAGGGCAAGAACGTTAACACCGTATGGGGTTACGTAGCCAATGGCCTATACATCGACAAGGCTGATATCGCCAACAACCCGACATCAACTCTCGGCAACATTGCCATCGCTCCTGGTGACATCAAGTATGTTGACCAACCTGACCGCGAAGGCAAGTACGACGGACGTATCACTGCCGACGACCAGGTGCCATTGGGCGTAAGCGTACCTAAGATTATCTACGGCTTCGGTCCGTCAATTGGCTACAAGAACTGGGACTTCTCAGTATTCTTCCAGGGCCGTGGCAACGTGGCTCTTATGCTCAGCAACATCGCACCGTTCGGCAACTCTTACCGCCGTGGCGTGCTCGAGTTTATCGACAAAGACCACTGGAGTCCTGACAATCAGAACCCGAATGCCAAGTATCCGCGTCTGACCGAGAACGACAACTCGCACAATACACAGAATTCAAGCTACTGGTTGCGCAACGGTCGTTTCCTCAAGCTCAAGAACGCTGAAATCGGCTACTCGCTCAAGAATATGCGATTCTATGTCAACGGTACCAACCTGCTCACATTCTCACCGTTTAAGGAGTGGGATCCTGAGATGGGCGGTGGCAACTACACCACCAAGTATCCGACACAGATGACTCTTAACGTAGGTGTTCAACTCACAATTAACTAATAAACAATATGAAAATTCTAAATAAAGCAATAATAGGCTGCTTGCTCGCTGCGGGACTCACGATGACATCGTGCGACTACCTCAATGTCATCCCCGACGAGACAACAACTGGTGCCGACATGACCAAGGACCGTCAGGCAGCCCTCAACTATCTGTACTCTTGCTACGGATTCTTGCCTACACCTAACGCCGGACCTACGTCGCTCGACTTCCTTACCGGTGATGAGGTGGTTACGGCTTTCGAGCATGAGACCTTTGCCGCATTCCCTAAGGGCAACTACTCTGCTTCAAACCCAGTGATAAGCTACTGGAACTCTCTGTATCAGGGCATCCGCCAGTGTTACATGTTCCAGGACGAGCTCAATAAGGGTGGCAACTTTAAGGGACTCGAAGATAAAGACCGCAACGACTACAAGGCACAGGTGACATTCCTCATCGGTTATTATCACTTCCTGCTATCTCGCTGCTATGGTCCGATCATCGTAGTACACCAGACACCCGACCCGATGCTTCTGCCTGAGAACTATCAGGGACAGGAACCTTACGACGACTGCGTCAATTTCATTTGCGAGAAGTTTGACGAGGCTGCCAAGGGTCTGCCTGCTACACGTACCGGTGCACAGGCAAACGAGTTTGGTCTTGCCACAAGCGTAGTTGCCAAGGCTATGAAGGCTAAGATGCTGCTCTACGCTGCTTCGCCTCTGTTCAATGGTAATAGCAAGTTCTACTCAGATTTCAAGGACAAGAGTGGCAATGCTCTTATGCCACTTACTTACGATGCCACCAAGTGGCAGAAGGCTGCCGATGCATTCAAGGAGGCTATTGCTGCTGCTGAGTCAGCTGGCTATCATCTCTACGATCGTGGCGACTGCAAGCTCAATAAGAACGGCTTCCCTGCCGATCCGCATGTACGTGCTTTGCGCTACACCATCACCGACTATTCTGCAGAGGACGAGCCGGCTGGTGCCAACCCTGAAGTTATCTGGGCTGACTCACGTGGCGAGGGCTATTACGGATTGCAGAACAAGAGTATACCATACATCGGTACTGGTTGGGGATGGAACGGCGTGGCTCCTACTGTAGCTATGCTTAGCCGCTTCTACACCAAGAACGGTCTGCCTATCGACCAGGACAAGACATTCGACTACGCCGATCGTTGGGAGCCGGTTGAAGTGGATGAGGCACACGAGGATGAGGCTTATCCGGGACGCAAGACCCCGAAGTTCAATCTCGACCGCGAGCCACGTTACTATGCATGGATTGCCTTCCAGGATGGTTACTACGAGATTCTGAGTGCTGCAAACAACGGTGCTTATAAGGACGATCCTAACTACAATCTCACTTCCGACAATACTCATGGTCGTCTTGTTTGCGATTTTGTGGTTGGAGGCAACTGTAGCCGTGGTACTGACGTAAATTCTTTGCGTAATAGTAACTATTCGCCGACAGGCTTCCTCAACAAGAAGTTTGTCAATCCAGACCTTGTTAAGTCAAAGACTGGTGCCGATTATACCAACACTCCTTGGCCGCTTATCCGCTTGGCTGAACTTTACTTAGGCTATGCTGAGTGTCTTGTAGAGACTGGCGACCTCCAGACTGCACGTACTTACCTTGATAAGGTGCGCACTCGTGCCGGTCTGCCTGGTGTTAAGGAAGCTTGGGAGCAGTTTGGTAAGGACCCTGCAAAGGCTACTACCAAGGAAGGCTTGCGCGATATCGTACGCAACGAGCGTATGAACGAGATGTATCTTGAGAACCAGAACTTCTGGGATATGCGCCGCTGGCTGCTCGCTGAGACTTACTTCAACGTAAAGGCTAAAGGTATGAACATTGATGTTGACGACATCAACGACTTCTGTAGCATTAAGGAGGTTGTGTTCGAGCGTAAGTTCCAGTCACCGATGAACTATCTGATGCCAATCCCGTCAGCCGACATCAACCGTAACGACCACGTAGTGCAGACTCCTGGTTATTAATAAAAAAAAAGCATTGTTACAAATAAAAAGACACAATGATGAAAAAGACAATTATAAAAATGCTTATGGCTGTAGCTCTTGTTGGCACCGTAGCATCATGCTCTGATGACGACAAGACAACACCGAGGGTGAACATCGACGAGTCGACTGTCACCGTTGACAGCAAGCAGCCGGGCAAAGTGGTGTTCCACTGGACCACTCCAGAGAACGCAGACTTTTACTATATCAAGGTAGCATACGACGACCCCGTCAAGGGTCACCGCGTGCTCAACGCCAGCACCTATGCCGACTCAATTATGATTGACGGTTTGTATGCCAAATATGGCGATCTGACCTATACGTTCACAGCAGTTAGCAGAGACGGCGGCGAGAAGGCTCTCTTCACAAAGACAGCAACAGCAGGTTATGTACCTGCTGTTATCAAGGACTATGAGGTTGGCGCTATCGACCTTACAGCCGCACAGCTTTGGACCGACGATCAGGAGTCTTCAGAGGGTCCTATCGCCAATCTTGTTGACGGCAACAACGGCACCTACTTCCACATGAGTTGGAGTGCGCCTTCGCCATGGCCTCACTACATCCGTGTAGACCTAGGCAAGAAGGTAAAGGGCGTATCGTTCTGGTATAAGGGCCGTAACAACGACAACAACGACAATCCGAAGAGAATGACCATCTTCGCCAGCAACAATGCAGGTGATACTCCTACAGCCGCTAATGCATGGGAGATTGGCAAGCTCGGAAGCGATGTCCTGCCAAGTGGCACAGCTCCTGAGTTCACTTCGCCAGGCTTCTTCAGCGACGAGGAGTTCCAGTATCTCTGGTTGCAGATTAATGAGGCTTACTCTGGCAGCAATTGGATTGCTATGGCAGAGCTTAGTATCAAGGAAATGACTCGCTCAAAATACGATCCTGAGAATGAGCCTATCAAGTAGTCTTAGGTAGACATAACAAAAAAACTCCGTGAACAGCGGCTTCAAGCCAATGTTCACGGAGTTTTTTTGTTACTTCTTCCACAATCTTTTTATTGCCTCGAAAATCGAGTGGTGTGCTTGCTGGTATTCGTCCAGAGCCTTGCGCATTTCGCGTTCGCCTATCACGGTGATTTGTGCAGCCTTGTCGTAGTCAAACTCGCCGTATTGCTGCATCTGTGCTTCAACTACGATGTCAGGCTTGGAGATGAGAGCCTGCTGTTTGGTGTTTTGGTCGACCATGATGGCAATGGAGCGCAAAAGCATATTTATGTAGTTGGGAGTCATTTCTTCTTTATAGTTGTGTGTGTTCACGTTGACTCCAACGAGCAGGTCGCCACGGTTTCTTGCCACCCGGTTTAGTGGCAGAGCATTAACCAGAGCACCGTCTACAAGCAGCATTTCGTCCTTCTTGATGGGGTCAAAGAAGAGGGGGATGGAAATGCTGGAGCGTATAGCTTCGTATAGACTGCTAGAGCGGAAAACAATTTCGCGTCCGCTGTTCCAGTCGGTAGCAACTGCTGTATAAGGAATGGGCAAGTCTTCGATATTCACATCGGGCACAATCTCTTTCAAGGCATCCATCACCTTAATGCCCTTCACCAGATGGTTACGGCTGAAGGAGAAGTCGACCAACGAGAATATTTGCTTCTTGCTCAGCCCTAACATCCACTTCTTCACCTCGCTGAGTTTGCCGGCAGCATACATGCCGCCAATCAACGATCCCATGGAGCAACCGGCAACGGAAGTAATGTTGAAGCCTCTACGCTCCAACTCCTCAATGGCTCCGATATGTGCCAAGCCGCGAGCGCCTCCGCTCGAAAGTACCAATGCTACATTCTTTTTCATTTCGTTTTTTCTTGTGTTTTTTATGCCAACCCCGTATTCAGTAGGTTTTCTGAGCTTTGCTGTATGCGCAAGCGGTATTTGTCGGCATAGTAGATGCTCATCAGACGGCGCGGGTCGCGGTCGGTAGGAGTCAGAGCAAGAGCTACGTGTCCCATGGTGCGACGTAGATTCAGCTCGACGCATGGATGCAGCCAGAAACCGTCGCCGTCGGTGCGTGCCACTGCCATCATGTCTACGCCGAACGGACCAGTGTAAATGTCGTGCATCAGAGGTGCAACCGTCGACTGTATCTGCATGCAGATGCTGTAGAGCAACTGCATGTCGGCATAGCGCGACAGTATTTCGCGCTTGTCTTTTTCCGTAGCGCAGATGCTGGCTGTATATGCTCCGCCACGAGTGTCGAATAGCGACAGGCCGAGATAGTCGATAGTTCCGTCGGCATTTGCCATAAACTCCATGCCGAAATCGTACACCTTATTATATAGTGGCTCAATCATGATGCCACCCTGCTGGCGCAGTACGCCACGCATCCATCCCAAAAGATGAGTGTCGGGGATGGGTTGTGCCACATAGCGCACACCTCTGCCGCTGCTGCTCCAGGGCGACTTCACCACGCTTCGGCCGTATTGCTGCATAGTCGCCAATGCCTCGTCTTCCGTAGCGCAGTAACGGCTTTCGCCAACTACGCCGGGATTGGCGTCGTGAAGCAAAGGCAGCAGATGTTCGGCTGCAAAACGGCGGCTGCTCATGTGGCGTATCTCGGCAAGGCGTTCGTCGGTAGGCAGCAGATGTTCGAGCGACGGGTCGGCACGCAGCAACTGCTCCTTTATGGTGCGGTCCCATCCCCATGGTGCAATCTGCAAGTCGTGGCGCATGTCGGGCGATATGTGCTTAAGGTCGGCTGGTGTGACGAAAGCTACGTCGTGGGCGTAGCGCTTCACGTGGCGCACCCATTCGAGTGCAGCCTCTACGTCGTCTACCAATACCATGTCGCCATCGTCTGCCCACAACGCAGGCAGAAAAGCAAGGTCGGCGCGCAGCTGGCGTCCGGCATGAGGAGCTGTGAAACGGGGTTGGTTGGCCGCAAGGGCAATGTCGTGTTCGGGATTGAATATATGGAGTTTCATTTCTTTTAGTTGACGAGTTGACAAGTTGACAAGCTTGTTAGTGCTTGCCAAGTGTCCATAGAATACAAAATTACTTCATTTTTTTCAGATATTTCTCATATATGGCTCAACGAATGTAAAAAAAATAAAAAATCACATATTTTGCAATATTGGGTTTGCAAATAAAGAAATTAATATTACCTTTGCATAGATTAAATCTTAACAAACCAGACAAGAAACAGAATAAAAGCGGAATGGAAGCTTTCTTCAAGACACATAAGTACCTCGTTGAGCATACGGATGCTCCCGTCAGACGTGCCTTAATGGACGAAATTGACTGGAGCGACCGTCTGATTGGCATTAAGGGTACACGAGGTGTGGGAAAGACCACATTCTTGCTGCAGTATGCCAAGGAGAACTTTGATGCCGACGACCGTAAGTGTCTCTATGTGAATATGAACAACTTCTATTTCCAGGGACGTGGCATTGCCGACTTTGCTGCCGACTTCTACAATCGCGGTGGTGAGGTGTTGCTGGTCGACCAGGTGTTCAAGCAGCCCGAATGGAGTAGGGAGCTGCGCCTGTGCCACGACAATTGTCCGGGACTTAAGATAGTGTTCACAGGTTCGAGCGTGATGCGTCTTAAGGACGAGAACCCCGAGCTGAACGGTATTGTAAAGAGTTACAATCTGCGCGGATTCTCATTCCGCGAATACCTGAATCTGCTTACTGGTAGCAAATTGCCAATTTACGGTCTTGACGACATCCTTGAGCACCATGAGGAGATAGCCACTAAGATAATAGGCGAGTGCAGCGATGTGCCCGAATACTTCCGCAGCTATCTGCACCACGGATTCTATCCCTTCTTCCTCGAACACCGCAATTTTGAGGAGAATCTGCTCAAGACGATGAATATGATGACCGAGGTGGACATTCTGCTCATCAAGCAGATTGAGCTGAAATATCTCACAAAGATTAAGAAGCTGTTCTATCTGCTGGCTTTGGACGGAGCGAAGGCTCCTAATATCAGCAACCTCGCACACGACATCTCTACCAGCCGTGCCACGGTGATGAATTACATCAAGTATCTCTCCGACGCACGACTGATAAATATGATCTACAACCCGGGTGACGAATTCCCCAAGAAACCTGCCAAGATAATGATGCACAATCCTAATCTGCTCTATGCCATCTATCCCATTGTGGCACGCACTCAGGAGGTGATGGAGACATTCTTTGTCAACACGCTGTGGAAAGACCACAAAGTGCATCAGACGGGCAAGGACGCATGCTACATAGTAGACGACGACCGCCGTTGTCGCATTGTGGATGCTGCGAGCACCTCACGGTTGAGAAATACAGCCAAGACTATCTACGCCGAGTATAACACACCCAACGGCATTGGTAAAGACAACCATGTCCCGCTGTGGCTATTCGGATTATTATACTAAAACAAAAAATACATTAACATTTTATTTTTCAACAAAATGGCTAAAGAAAAAAAGTTTATCACATGTGATGGTAACACAGCTGCCGCTCACGTGAGCTACATGTTCACTGAGGTTGCTGCTATCTATCCTATCACTCCGTCATCTCCGATGGCCGAGCACGTAGATGAATGGGCTGCCAAGGGTCGCAAGAACCTCTTCGGTCAGCGAGTTTCTATCCAGGAAATGGAGTCGGAGGCTGGTGCAGCCGGCGCCCTCCACGGATCGCTTCAGGCTGGTGCCCTCACTTCAACATACACTGCATCGCAGGGTCTGTTGCTGATGATTCCTAACATGTACAAAGTAGCCGGTGAGTTGCTGCCTTGCGTATTCAACGTGTCAGCCCGTACATTGGCTTCTCACTCTCTGTGTATCTTCGGCGACCACCAGGACGTAATGGCTTGCCGTCAGACAGGCTTCGCCATGTTCTGCTCTGGTTCAGTACAGGAGGTTATGGACCTCTCGGCTGTGCCTCACCTCGCTACACTTGAGACATCAGTGCCGTTCATTAACTTCTTCGACGGTTTCCGTACTTCACACGAGTACCACAAGATCGAGGAGATGGATATGGAAGACATCCGTCCGTTGGTAAACCCCGAATATATCAAGCGTTTCCGCGACCGTGCTCTTACACCTGAGCGCCCTGTAACACGCGGTACTGCAGAGAACCCTGAGACATTCTTCACACACCGTGAGGCTTGCAACGAGTACTACGACCGCATTCCTGAGGTAGTAGAGAAGTACCTCGGCGAGATGACCAAGATCACTGGCCGTGAGTATCACCTCTTCAACTACTACGGAGCTGAGGATGCTGAGAATGTAATCATCCTCATGGGTTCGGCTACAGAGCCTGCTCGCGAGGCTATCGACTACCTCAACAAGCAGGGCAAGAAGGTTGGTATGGTGGCTGTTCACCTCTACCGTCCGTTCTCAGTAGACTTCCTGAAGAAGGCTCTTCCTGCTACAGTTAAGCGCATCGCTGTTCTCGACCGCACTAAGGAGCCGGGTGCTGAGGGCGAACCTCTGTACCTCGACGTTAAGTCAGCTCTCTACGACGACGAGCGCAAGCCGCTTATCGTTGGTGGCCGCTACGGTCTCGGTTCTTCAGATACAACACCTGCCAAGATTGTTGCTGTATTCAAGAACCTCGAGCTCCCGCAGCCTAAGAACCACTTCACTGTTGGTATCGTTGACG
>ULWZ01001386.1_pt1 | contig 14429 bp, 8 predicted proteins | sample 1960811 | NCBI WGS metagenome assembly ULWZ01 (sample SAMEA4835825, study PRJEB28245) | human gut metagenome | biome: gut microbiome; material: fecal sample | place: Denmark | collected 2008 | reverse complement strand
TTCGCCGCTCGATCTGCTCGTCTCCGAGGACGGCGGCGAGACGTTCAATTTGCTCATGCGCCTTGAGGACAGGGAGGGCGGCGAGTTCTCCTATCCTGCGATAACCGAGCGCGACGGGGTGCTGCACATAACCTACACATACGACCGCGAGTATATCGCCTATAGGCAGATAAAGATATAAATCTTTAAAAGAGCGACAACAAAATAAAAATAAAGGTCATATTCCACATTGTCAATCGTGTGAAATATGACCTTTGCTTTTTGCTCTTTGGTCTGCGCTGAATGCGGCAGTCCGTTATTTTACTATTAAGCTCTTGCCTGTCATCTGCTCGGGCTGGGGGAGATGCATTATCTCGAGCATGGTCGGCGCGATATCGCCGAGCTTGCCGCCCTCGCGGAGCTTGCAGGGATAGCCGACAACAACGAACGGAACGGGGTTCGTCGTGTGCGGGGTGAAGGGCTTGCCGTCGTCGCCGATCATGCGGTCTGCGTTGCCGTGATCCGCAGTGATGAGCGTTACGCCGCCCTTGGAAGCGACGAGGTCAACGAGTCTGCCGACGCAGGCATCGACCGCTTCAACTGCCTTGACAGCCGCATCGAACACGCCGGTGTGACCGACCATGTCGCAGTTTGCAAAGTTGAGGATTATCGCATCGTAGATGTCCTCGTTGATCTTATTGACAAGCATGTCGGTGACTTCGTATGCGCTCATCTCGGGCTTGAGGTCATAGGTCGCGACATCGGGGGAGTCAATGAGGATTCTGTCCTCGCCCTCGTAGACAGTCTCTTCGCCGCCGTTGAAGAAGAATGTGACATGAGCATATTTTGTGAACTCGGCGATTCTCAGCTGGCGAAGACCCGCCTTGCTGAATACCTCGCCCAAGGGCATGTCTATTCTCTCGGGCTTGAATGCGACTTCGACGTTGGGCATCTCCGCCTCATACTGAGTCATGCAGACATAGAAAACTTTAGGCTCTTTCTCGCGCTTGAAGCCGTCAAAATCGGGATCGACAAAAGCTCTGGTAATTTCACGCGCTCTGTCGGGGCGGAAGTTGAAGAAAATAATGCTGTCGCCGTCCTTGACGGGCTCGGCATCCTTGCTCACGCATGGGACGATAAACTCATCCGTCACGCCGTCCGAATAGGACTTCTCCATCATCGCGGCTGCGTCGTCGAACTTCGGAGCGTCAAGGCTCGTCATGGCGCGGAAGGCCTTTTCGACTCGGTCATACTTGCGCTCTCTGTCCATGGCGTAATAGCGTCCCTCGACGGTAGCTATCTTGCCGACGCCTATCTCCTTCATCTTCTGCTCAAGCTCCTCGATGAAGCCCTTGCCGGAGGTTGTGGAGACATCGCGTCCGTCCATAAGGCAGTGGACAAAAACTTTTTCGATGCCGAAATCTTTCGCCATCTTCAACAGCGCATAGAGGTGGGTGTTGTGGCTGTGGACGCCGCCGTTTGAGAGCAGACCCGCGAGATGAAGCGCGGAGTTGTTCTTCCTGCAGTTCTCCATGGCGTCAACGAGAGCGGGATTCTTGAAGAACGAGCCGTCCTCGATAGCCTTGGTTATGCGCACGAGCTCCTGATAAACAACGCGGCCCGCGCCGATATTGGTGTGACCGACCTCGCTGTTGCCCATCTGTCCGTCGGGCAGACCGACATCGAGACCCGATGCGCCGATATATGTCATCGGATTTTCCGCGAATATTCTGTCAAGATTCGGTTTCTTCGCCGCGGCGATAGCGTTGCCGTAGGTGTCGGGATTCTTGCCGAAGCCGTCCATGATGCAAAGAAGCACAGGCTTTTTACTCATTTTAATTTTCCTTTCAATTACCGCCGGTTCGGCATGTGACCGACCGGCGGCAAATCTTGTTTATTTTGCGCTTGCGGCGTTGACTATAGCGGTGAACTTCTCTGCGACGAGCGAAGCTCCGCCGATAAGACCGCCGTCAACATCGGGCTGAGCGAGCAGCTCTGCGGCATTCTTGTCGTTCATCGATCCGCCGTACTGGACAACGATGGCGTCCGCGGCGTCCTTGCCGTAAAGTCTCTCGATAAGAGAACGGATAACGGCGCAGACCTCGTTTGCCTGCTCGGGAGTTGCGGTCTCGCCCGTGCCGATAGCCCAGACGGGCTCGTAGGCGATGACGATGTTCTTGAGCTCGTCAGCGGATACGCCGCCGAGAGCTATCTCGGTCTGCGCGCTGACTATCTGAGAGGTGATGCCGTCCTTGCGCTCGGAGAGGACTTCGCCGACGCAGAGGATAACCTTCAGACCCTCGTTGAGAGCGGCTCTGACGCGGTTGCGAACGGTGACATCGGTCTCGCCGAAATACTGTCTGCGCTCGCTGTGGCCTATGATAACATAGGGCACGCCTGCTGCCTTGAGCATCTTCGCGCTGACTTCGCCGGTGAATGCACCTTTCTCTGCCCAGTGGCAGTTCTCGGCGCCTATCTGTATGTTGCTGCCCTTTGCAGCCTCAAGAGCCGCATAGAGATCGATATAGGGGACACAGCAGACGACCTCGCAGTCGGCATCCTTTACAAGGGGCTTGAGAGCCTCGATGAGAGCGGTAGCCTCTGCGGGAGTGTTGTTCATTTTCCAGTTGCCCGCGATAACGGGTTTTCTGAGCTGCTTATTCATTCTGAAACTTCCTTTCTTCCTGAAAAATCCCGCGGGTTTGCCGCCCGCGGGCTTAAAATTTACAGATAATTATTTGTCGTTGAGCGCAGCGATGCCGGGCAGCTCCTTGCCCTCGAGGAACTCGAGAGATGCGCCGCCGCCGGTGGAGATGTGGCTCATCTTGTCGGCGAAGCCGAGCTTCTGAACAGCAGCTGCGGAGTCGCCGCCGCCGATGATGGAGATAGCGCCGCTGTCAGCAACAGCGGTTGCAACGGCAATGGTGCCGCCTGCGAAGTGATCCCACTCGGCAACGCCCATCGGTCCGTTCCAGATAACGGTTCCGCTGCCCTTTATGGCGTTTGCGAACAGCTCGCGGGTCTTGGGACCGATGTCCATGCCCATCCAGCCGTCCGGGAACTCGTCGGAGTTGATGGTCTTGTACTCAGCGTTCTCGGCAAACTCGTTGCTGATAACGTTGTCGATGGGGAGAAGGAACTTGACGCCCTTGTCAACTGCCTTCTGCATCATTTCCTTTGCAAGCTCAACCTTATCGGCCTCGAACAGGGAGGTGCCGACATGATAGCCCTTGGCGACAAAGAAAGTATAAGCCATGCCGCCGCCGACGATAAGGGTATCGACCTTATCGAGGAGGTTGTTGATGACGCCGATCTTGTCGGAGACCTTTGCGCCGCCGAGGATAGCGACGAGGGGTCTCTTCGGATTCTCAAGAGCGCCGCCCATGAACTCGATCTCCTTCTGGATGAGGAAGCCGCAGACTGCCGGCAGATAGTCGGCAACGCCGGTCGTGGAGGAGTGAGCTCTGTGAGCCGAACCGAAAGCGTCGTTTACATAGATATCCGCAAGGGAGGCGAGAGCCTTCGAGAATGCGGGATCGTTCTTGGTCTCTTCTGCGTGGAAACGCACGTTCTCAAGGAGCATGACTTCGCCGTCCTTGAGATTAGCGGCAAGCTCTTTTGCGCTGTCGCCGATAACGTCTTTAGCCATCTTGACATCCTGACCGAGAAGCTCGGAGAGTCTTGCGGCTACGGGAGCAAGGGAGAACTCGGGCTTGAACTCGCCCTTGGGTCTGCCCAGATGGGAGCAAAGAATAACCTTTGCGTGATGATCGATAAGATATTTGATAGTGGGGAGGGAGGCAACAATTCTCTTGTCCGAGGTGATTTTGCCGTCCTGGAGCGGGACATTGAAATCGCAGCGTACCAGCACTTTCTTGCCGGAAACGTCGATATCCTTAACTGACTTTTTGTTAAGTGCGCTCATTTTGATCGTCCTTTCAAAAGTTGAATTTGCCAGCTTTTTACGCTTGCACCACTGATTATTTTATAACATAAATGTAAATATTTCAAGTGTATTTGTATGTATGATACCATGTAAAACAGGCAATTATCCCAAAAGTTTTTATATTGTTTTGCCCGAACCGATTCTTCTTGACTTTGAAGAGCTTATCTGATAAAATATTGAGCGTCAAAAAGCATATACGCCTCCTTAGTTAAATGGATATAACAGCCCCCTCCTAAGGGGCAGTTGAGGGTTCGATTCCCCCAGGGGGTGCCAAAAGCCGTCCACTTTTAGTGAACGGCTTTTTCATATGAAAGAATGGATATAAGAACCTCAAGCTGACGCTTGAGAACCTTGTTGCTCGCTTCGCTCACAATAACAATGCCCCTCTCCTAGGGGCAGTTGAGGGTTCGATTCCCCCAGGGGGTGCCATGAAAAAAGCAGCCGTCAGGCTGCTTTTTTCAATGAAGCGCACCTGCGGTGCATGAAAAATGAAGTATGGCTTCGCCATATGAAGTTTGGCGGCGTCACGCCGAAAGCCCGCCGTGCGCATCACTTCATACGAGCGTCAGCGAGTACTTCATGGCAGCGAAGCTGCCGTTTCATGTTTGCGGGGCAAACGCTTCACTATTACAATATAAATGCTTTGCTGTAATTGAGCAGGTATTGATGCGGATATTCCAATTATAATAGAAGTCAGAGGACAATCTTTTTTGCGTCTCTGTCATCATTTGGCAAGTTAGTCTAAAAACGGCACTTTTGCCAAGCCGTCAGGCTGCTTTTTTCAATGAAGCGCACCTGCGGTGCATGAAGAATGAAGTATGGCTTCGCCATATGAAGTTTGACGGCATTACGCCGAAAGTCTGTCATGCGCTTCACTTCATACGAGCGTCAGCGAGTACTTCATGGCAGCAAAACTGCCGTTTCATGTTTGCGATGCAAACGCTTCATTCAAATCAATTTACAGTCAATTTGCAAAATCCCCCGCACGGCAAATTTCCGCGCGGGGGACATTTTTTATTTTCCGCTTTCGCCGTAGTTTGAGAGCACGCGGGCGGACGGGTCGTTGACATCGCAGCCCTCCCATGACTTGTTGGGCATCCAGAAATCGACTATCATCTCGGACTGGCCGGGATAGTACTTTTCAAATATCTCGCGGTAGAGCAGGGATTCTTTCGTGAACGGCTTTGCGTGGGTGTATTTTTCGCACTTCTCCTTGAATTCCTCTTCGGTGTAGAGCCCCTCGGCGTATTCCTTGAGGTAGTCGACCATCGAGTGGCCGACTGCGTCGGAGAATGCCGCCTTTTCGCGGAAGAGTATATCATGGGGCAGATAGTCGCCCTCGAACGCGTGGCGGAGCAGATATTTGCCCTTGCCGTAGGTGTTCATTTTTTTAGCGGGGTCGACGGACATGACATATTTTACAAAGTCGAGATCGCCGAACGGCACGCGCGCTTCAAGCGAGTTTACAGAGATGCAGCGATCGGCGCGCAGAACATCGTACATATGCAGTTCTCTTATTCTCTTCTGCGACTCCTTCTGGAACTCCTCCGCGCTCGGCGCAAAGTCGGTGTATTTGTAGCCGAACAGCTCGTCGGAGATTTCGCCCGTCAGAAGAACTCTGATATCCGTGTTCTCGTGTATCCATTTGCACAGCAGGTACATACCCATGCTCGCGCGGATAGTTGTGATATCAAATGTGCCGAGCATACGGATGACACCCTCGAGCGAGTCTATGACCTGCTCTTTTGTCATGATGACTTCGGTGTGGTCGCTGCCGATATAGTCGGCGACTTCCTTTGCGTATTTGAGGTCAATAGCGTCCTCGCTCATGCCTATTGCAAAGGTGCGTATCGGCTTTTTGCTCTGTCTTGCCGCTATGGCGCAGACGAGGGAGGAGTCGAGTCCGCCGGAGAGCAGGAAGCCGACCTTTGCGTCCGCAACGAGTCTCTTGTCAACGCCGGCGATGAGCTTTTCGCGGATGTTTTTGCAAACTGTCTCAAGGTCGTCATGGCAGACTTCGTCAACCGCCGCTATGTCGCAGTATTGGACAAACTTGCCGTCTTTGTAGTAGTGTCCGGGCGGGAAGGGCATAACATGCTTGCACATTCCGACAAGGTTCTTCGCCTCGCTCGCGAACATGATAACACCTTTTTTATCATAGCCGTAGTAGAGCGGGCGAATGCCTATCGGGTCTCTTGCGGCGATGTATTTTTTCTCTTCGCCGTCATAGATAATCAGCGCAAACTCGGCGTCGAGCATCTTGAACATATCCACGCCGTATTCGCGGTAGAGCGGGAGAAGTATCTCGCAGTCGGAGCCGCTTTTGAATGTGTATTTTTTCGCAAGCTCCTCTTTTATCTTCTCGTAGCCGTATATCTCGCCGTTGCAGACTACATAGCTGCCGTCCAATTCAAACGGCTGCATTCCGTCGGGGGTCAGCCCCATTATAGCAAGGCGGTGGAAGCCGAGCAGACCTTTGCCGGTGTCTATTATTCTGCTGTCGTCCGGTCCTCTTGAAACGGTCTTTTTGAATCCTTCCTCAAAATCAGAAAAAGCGGCACAGCAGTCGCAGTAACCCATTATCGAACACATAGTAATCTTTCCTTTCGGTTAGTTTCAGCATCCGATAGGGCAAGTGCCAACTCGCTGTGCCACCTATCTTTGTTCTCTTTTCGGCTTCGAAGAAAGCCTCGCCGCTGTAACGGTCGGCGTGTCCGGCGCACCTACTCAGTAGTCCTTTCGGCTTGCGGCTCGTCGGGTGTTATTCGCGCGGAGCTTACTGCATGGCTCTCACCGTCCCATGCTCGCTTTGAGCGGTATTCCGCGTTACTTCTCCCGACTCGGGCGCTTTTGTTATTGTAAAAAGGGTTGTGGATTTTTATTTTACGCTGAAGAGCAGGTCGCTGTAGGTCGGGAACGGCCAGAACTCCTTGGCGGTTATCGTCTCAGCCTCGTCGCAGACGGCGCGCAGGGCGTCCATCTTGCCGAGGATAACGTCTCTGATATCATTCGCCGCTTCGGTGACATCCTCGATAGCCTGGAACTTCGCTATCTCGCCGTCGAGGTCTGCGGTCGCGTCGGCGATTTCATCGGACAGCTCGGAGAGCTTTGTGATGGTCGCGGTCTCGTATTTGCAGGGGAGACCTGCGACTGCCGCTTTCTTCGCGGCGAGGGTTTCTGCGAGCGACTTCGTGTAGCCCTCGACTGCGGGGAGAATCTCTTTTCTCGCCATGTCGACCATGGTCAGAGCTTCTATATTGACGGTCTTTGAGTAGTTTTCAAGAAGTATCTCATAGCGGCTGTGAAGCTCTGCGGGTGAGAATATCTTGTGAGCGGTGAGCATCTTCACGTTCTTGTCGGCGATCATCGCGGGCATAGCGTCCGGAGTGGTGCGGAGATTCAGCAGCCCGCGCTCTTCGGTAGCTTCCTTTATCCACGCGTCGTCATAGCCGTTGCCGTTGAAGATGATTCTCTTGTGGTCTTTTATGGTTTTCTTTATCATGTCATGCAGAGCGGTCTCAAAGTCATCGACATTTTCGAGGCGGTCCGCATATATCTTGAGCGACTCCGCAACGGCGGCGTTGAGCATGATGTTTGCGCAGGCGATGCTGTTCGACGAGCCGAGCATACGGAACTCAAACTTGTTGCCGGTGAACGCAAAGGGCGATGTGCGGTTGCGGTCGGTGGTGTCGCGGGTGAACTTCGGCAGAACATGAACGCCGAGCTTCATCGTTGTCTTTTCGCCGCCGCTGTAGGGCGTGTCGTTCTCTATGGCGTCGAGAACTGCGGTCAGCTCGTCGCCGAGGAACATAGAGACAACTGCGGGCGGAGCTTCGTTCGCGCCGAGTCTGTGGTCGTTGCCTGCGGTCGCGACGGAGACGCGGAGCAGATCCTGATAGTCATCAACGGCTTTGATGACCGCGCAGAGGAACAGCAGGAACTGTGCGTTCTCATAGGGGGTCTCGCCGGGAGTGAGGAGGTTGACTCCGGTATCCGTAGCCATGGACCAGTTGTTGTGCTTGCCCGAACCGTTGACTCCGGCGAACGGCTTCTCGTGGAGCAGGCAGACAAGTCCGTGCTTCGCGGCGACTTTCTGCATGATCTCCATAGTCAGCTGGTTGTGGTCGGTGGCGATGTTCGTTGTGGTGTATATGGGTGCGAGCTCATGCTGCGAGGGAGCGACTTCGTTGTGCTCGGTCTTTGCAAGAACGCCGAGCTTCCAGAGCTCTTCGTTGAGGTCTGCCATGTAAGCGGCGACTCTCGGCTTGATAACTCCGAAATAGTGGTCGTCCATCTCCTGACCCTTGGGCGCCTTTGCGCCGAAAAGAGTGCGTCCGCAGAAGACGAGGTCTTTGCGCTGCTCATAGAGAGCCTTGTCAACAAGGAAGTATTCCTGCTCGGGGCCGACGGAGGTGCGCACGCACTTTACATCGGTGTTGCCGAAGAGTCTGAGAATACGAAGAGCCTGCTTGTTGAGAGCCTGCATGGAACGGAGCAGAGGCGTTTTCTTGTCGAGTGCCTCGCCGCCGTAAGAGCAGAACGCCGTGGGGATGCAGAGGGTCTTGTCTTTTATAAATGCGTAGGAAGTGGGATCCCACGCGGTGTAGCCGCGGGCTTCAAATGTTGCTCTGAGTCCGCCCGACGGGAAGGACGATGCGTCCGGCTCGCCTTTTATCAGTTCCTTGCCCGAGAACTCCATGATAACGCGTCCGTCGGATGCGGGGGTTATGAAGCTGTCGTGCTTCTCGGCGGTGATGCCGGTCAGGGGCTGGAACCAGTGGGTGAAATGGGTCGCGCCATGCTCAACGGCCCAGTCCTTCATAGCGGCGGCAACTGCGTTGGCGACGTCATTATTGAGACTTGCTCCTTCGTCAATAGTCTTCTTGAGAGACTGGTAAACATCGGCGGAAAGCATTGCTTTCATCACTCTGTCGTCAAAAACGAGACTTCCGAAATAATCAGATACTGTGCTCATAAGTTAGCGCTCCTTTTTCATATTTTAAGGCGAAAAATAAAAAATGGCGTCAATGAACCCGTTCGGTTCAAAGACGCCATTGCCTTTATGCGCTGAATTATACGCGCAGCAAAATCGTTTGTCAAGGCGTTTTCGGATAATTCTTTATTTTTGTGCAAATAGCCGCAATCGGGGCTTTTTGAAAAGCAATTTATGAGCAAGATGTAACCGCTTTTCTGAGAAAATGCGGCGGAGTTGAACTCGCGCCGGAAAAATTTTTTCGACGGCGCTCTTTTTTCTCAGCCGTTTCGGAAAATAAAGTGCGATACATATAAAATACGCGATTGACACGGGTCTTTTAATATGATAAAATACGCCTCAAATGAGCAAAGGCGTTCATTCCCCCGGGGACAGTGCCCCCATCGGCGGACGCCTTTGCTTTTTGCTTTTTCGGAACCGAGCGTCCCGCATCTCATCGGGTTTTGCGGGAAGTTGACCGCGTTGTCATATTTTTCGGTTTCAAAGCACTCGCTTTTAGTACAGAATACCGTAGAAGTCGGCAGGGAAGGTGTGTTATAATATGATATAATGAAAGTACGCGTGAAACCTTAACCGGAGAAGTATATAAAAAAGAAAAAGATAAAATACGGAGGGATATTAATGACAAAGTACATCTTTGTGACCGGAGGCGTCGTATCCGGCCTCGGAAAGGGGATAACTGCGGCGTCGCTCGGACGAATTCTCAAAGCGCGCGGACTCAAGGTAGCGGCGCAGAAGCTCGATCCTTATATCAACGTTGACCCGGGCACCATGAGCCCCTATCAGCACGGCGAAGTTTACGTCACGGAAGACGGCGCGGAGACCGATCTCGACCTCGGCCACTACGAGCGCTTCATCGACGAGGATCTTAACAAATACTCGAATCTCACCACCGGTAAAGTATACTGGAACGTGCTCAACAAAGAGCGCCGCGGCGAGTATCTCGGCTCGACCGTTCAGGTCATACCCCATATAACAAATGAAATAAAGGATTTCGTATACCGTGTCGGCAAGAAAACCGATGCTGACGTGGTCATCACTGAGATCGGCGGCACTATAGGTGACATTGAATCCCAGCCGTTCCTCGAAGCTGTAAGACAGATATCTCTTGAGGTGGGGCGTGAGAACAGCCTCTTTATCCATGTCACTCTGGTGCCGTTTTTGCGTGGATCGGACGAGCATAAGTCCAAACCCACACAGCACTCGGTCAAGGAGCTGCAGGGCATGGGCATCAACCCGAACATAATCGTCCTGCGCTGTGACGAGCCGCTTGAGGAGGCTATCTTCAAGAAGATATCGCTCTTCTGCAACGTCAAGCCCGACTGCGTTATCGAGAACATCACCCTGCCCTATCTCTACGAAGCTCCGCTGATGCTCGAGAAGTCGAACTTCTCGTCCGTCGTCTGCCGCGAGCTGAATATAGACGCTCCCGAGCCGGATCTCGACGAGTGGACGGAGCTTGTCCACCGCATCAAGAACCGCGAAAAGGAAGTCAAGATAGGTCTTGTCGGCAAATATGTCCAGCTCCATGACGCATATCTGTCCGTTGCCGAGGCGCTTCGCCACGCGGGCTACACTCTCAACACCCATATCCGCATCGACTGGATCGATTCCGAGAATCTGACCGAGGCGAACTACGAGCAGGAGCTCTCGCACCTCGACGGAATAATCGTCCCCGGCGGCTTCGGCGGCAGAGGAATCGAGGGCATGATTCTCGCGGCGAAATACGCCAGAGAGAACAATGTTCCCTATTTCGGAATCTGCCTCGGAATGCAGATTGCGGTTATTGAATACGCGCGCGATGTCGCGGGTATAAAAGACGCCCACTCGGGCGAGTTCGATGAGCTCTGCAAGAACAAGGTCATCGATTTCATGCCCGGTCAGAGCGACAATATCGACAAGGGCGGCACACTGCGCCTTGGCGCATATCCCTGCGTTATCAAGCCCGGCACAACAATGGAGCGCTGCTACGGAAAGTCCGAAATTTCCGAGCGCCACCGCCACCGCTACGAGTTCAACAACGATTATCGCGATATACTTACTCAGAACGGACTCACCCTCTCGGGTCTTTCGCCCGACGGCAGACTCGTTGAAACGGTCGAGCTTTCCGACCGCCCGTTCTATGTCGGAGTGCAGTATCACCCCGAGTTCAAGTCCCGTCCCAACAAGGCTCACCCGCTGTTCAAAGGCTTTATAGCCGCAGCGCTTGAAAAATCTGAGATCGGAGAATAAATACCTATGGCAAACTTGCATGAAGAGTGCGGCGTTTTCGGAGTCTATTCACCCAAGCCCGGCCCCGTGGCGGATCTCGCCTATTACGGTCTCTATGCCCTGCAGCACAGAGGGCAGGAGAGCTGCGGTATAGTCGTCAACGACGACGGAGTGTTCGCTTCGCGCAAGGATATCGGACTTGTCAACGAAGTCTTCTCGCGCGACGACCTGATGAAGTTCCCGCAGGGCAGGATGGCTGTCGCCCACGCGCGCTACGGTACGACCGGCGGCAACAGCAGAGCAAACTGCCAGCCCATCGAGGTCAACCATCAGAAGGGCAAGATGGCTCTTGCCCACAACGGAAATCTCAGCAACGCCTATGAACTGCGCAGCGAGCTCGAGCTCGGCGGCGCTATCTTCCACACGACGAGCGACACCGAGATAATCGCCTATATCGTCACGCAGGCGCGCCTCAACAGTCCTTCGATAGAAAATGCGCTGAGCAGCGCGATGAACAGGCTCGAGGGTGCGTATTCCCTCGTGCTCATGTCAGCCGCAAAGCTGCTCGCGGCGCGCGACCCTTACGGGTTCCGCCCGCTGTGCTACGGCAAGACGCTCGACGGCACATATGTCGTCGCGTCCGAGAGCTGTGCGCTCTCCGCCGTCGGCGCAAAATTCGAGCGCGATATACTTCCCGGCGAGATACTCGTCTTTGACGAAAACGGCGTGCGCTCGAACAGGGATCACTGCGGCGAAAAGCAGAGGCGCTCATGCATTTTTGAGTATATCTATTTTGCAAGACCCGATTCCGTCATTGACGGCGTGTCGGTTCACGCGGCGCGCAGAAATGCCGGCGCGATACTTTCAAAGACCCATCCCGTTGAAGCCGATGTTGTTATGGGCGTCCCGGATTCGGGAATCGACGCCGCTCTGGGCTATGCCGAGGCGTCGGGGATACCCTACGGAATGGGCTTCATAAAAAACAAATATATCGGCAGAACTTTCATCTCGCCCGGTCAGGACAAGAGAATCGACCAGGTCAGAATAAAGCTCAGCGCGATAGGCGAATCCGTAAAGGATAAGAGGATAGTGCTCATCGACGACTCCATAGTGCGCGGCACGACGAGCCGCCAGATAGTCAACCTCCTGCGCGAAGCGGGGGCAAAAGAGGTGCATATGCGCATATCCTCGCCGCCGTTCATGCATCCGTGCTACTACGGCACTGACGTTGACTCGCGCGAAAATCTTATCGCCTGCCACCACTCGGTGGAGGAGATTGCCGACATAATCGGCGCGGATTCCCTCGGATATCTGCCGGAGTCGGAGCTTAAAAATCTGATAGGCAGCGAGAACTTCTGCAGCGCGTGCTTCAATGGAGTTTATCCGACCCCTATCCCGGATGTTATCACCAAAGACCGCTTTGAGGGGAAACTCTCCGAGCGGAGCAAATAAATAAAAATACGAAAAGCGAAAGGAAACTGCGGTATGGAAAAGTTGTATGAAGGCAAGAGCAAGGTCGTTTACAGTTCGGAGGAGCCCGGTACCTGCATCATCAAGTACAAGGACACCGCCACTGCCGGCAACGGCGTCAAGAAAGAAGATCTGCCCGGAAAAGGAAAACTCAATGCGGCAATCTCCAACATCATCTTTGATTACCTCATGAAGAACGGAGTCAAGACCCATCTTCTCAAGGTCATCGACGAAACCACTGTCCTCGCGAAGAAGGCTGAGATCGTTATGGTCGAGGTCATAGTCAGAAATATCGCAGCAGGAAGCTTTTCAAAGAAATACGGCGTGCCGGAGGGCTCGCCCCTGAAGAACACAGTCGTTGAGTTCAGCTACAAGAGCGACGAGCTCGGCGATCCGATGATAAACGACAGCCAGATAACCGCCATCGGTCTCGCCACGCAGGAGGAGCTCGACGAGCTCAGAGCCATGTCCAAGCGTATAAACGATCTGATGACTGAGCTGTTCGCAAAGGGCGGCGTGCGCCTTGTCGACTTCAAGCTCGAGTTCGGCCGCACCGACGAGGGACTTGTCCTGTGCGATGAGATATCCCCCGATTCCTGCCGCCTCTGGGATATGGAGACAAATAAAAAGCTCGACAAGGACAGATTCCGCCGCGACCTCGGCGATGTTCTCGGCGGCTACAGAGATGTTCTCGCGAGACTTCAGAGCTCGATCTGATAAATTCAAGGAGTGTATTTTTAAATGAGACTCATAGACCGCAAGATCGTCCTTGAGGATGGCAGCGAGTACTACGGATACGGCTTCGGCAGCTATACCGACAGGGTGTGCGAGATAGTTTTCAACACCTCGATGGTCGGCTATCAGGAAATAGTCTCCGATCCGTCGTATACCGATCAGATGGTCGTTATGACATATCCGCTCATAGGCAACTACGGCATAACCGACGACGATTTCGAGTGCAAAAACCCGAGCATCGGCGGCCTTATCGTGTATGACTACAACGATATGCCCTCGAACTTCAGATACACAAAGACGCTCTCGGAGCTGCTCGAAGAGAACGGCATACCCGGCATCTCCGGCGTTGACACGAGAAAGCTCACCCGCAGCATACGCGACTTGGGCTCACGCCGCGTGCTCATAACCTCGCCCGATATCCCGGCTGAGGTCGCGGTGGAGATAATCAAAAATACCCCCGTCGCCCACGATGCGGTCAGCCGCGTCAGCTGCAAAAAGCGCTGGTATTCGCGCACGTCGAACCCGCAGTTCAATGTCGTTGCGATAGACTGCGGCATGAAACTCAATATCGTGCGCAGCCTCAACAAGTTTGGCTGCAACGTCGTTGTCGTGCCCTATGATACGCCGGCGGATGAAATTGAGTTCATGAAGCCCGACGGAGTGTTCCTCTCAAACGGTCCCGGCGACCCCGAGGATGTGACTCCTGTTATAAACACGGTCAGGGCGCTTCGCGGCAAATATCCGATTTTCGGCATCTGCCTCGGACATCAGATGATATCCCTCGCCTACGGCGCAAAGACATATAAGCTCAAGTTCGGTCACCGCGGCGGAAACCACCCGGTCATGAACCTCGACACCAACAAGATAGAGATAACCTCGCAGAACCACAGCTATGCCGTTGACCCGAAAACGGTCGAGGGCACCGACCTCGAAGTGACGCACATAAATCTTCTCGACAACACCGTCGAGGGAGTAAGATGCAAGAAAGACCTTGTGTTCAGCGTGCAGTATCACCCCGAGAGCGCGCCCGGTCCGCAGGACAGCAGCTATCTGTTCGGTCAGTTTATCGACTATATGAAGGAGGCGAAGGAGCGT
>ULWZ01063196.1_pt1 | contig 14639 bp, 10 predicted proteins | sample 1960811 | NCBI WGS metagenome assembly ULWZ01 (sample SAMEA4835825, study PRJEB28245) | human gut metagenome | biome: gut microbiome; material: fecal sample | place: Denmark | collected 2008 | reverse complement strand
AACTCATAAATCGCTCATTCTAAGCTATTCGGCAGATTTTAGCATAATTTTCTATAAAAAGTCCCACAGATTATTATTTTTAAGTCCCACAGATTTACACAGATACTTTTTATCTTTTAAGTCCCACAGATTTCACAGATTTACACAGAACATTCTGATGATAATGGGATAATAAAATCTGTGTAAATCTGTGAAATCTGTGGGACTTTAAAATAATAATCTGCGGGACTTAAAAAAACAATCAGTGGGACTTAAAAAAAATAATCCGTGAGAAAAAAACAATCTGTGGGGTGATGAAAAAAAAGCCCTGAGCAGAATGGTCTGCCCAGGGCAATATTTCCCGTGAAAAACGGGAGGTGCTTTTACTTGAAATATCTCTTGTAGAGACCAGCGAAGCCAGCGCAGTGGCGAGCCTCGTCCTTAGCCATTTCGTGAACCGTATCGTGGATGGCATCAGAACCCTGCTCCTTAGCGAGCTTGGCAATGCGGAACTTATCCTCGCATGCACCCTTCTCAGCAGCGATACGAGCCTCGAGATTGCTCTTGGTATCACCCAGAACCTCACCCAGCAACTCAGCAAAACGAGATGCGTGGTCAGCCTCCTCGAAAGCATAACGCTTGTAAGCCTCTGCAATCTCTGGATAACCCTCACGGTCAGCCTGACGAGCCATGGCAAGATACATACCTACCTCGCCGCACTCACCTGCGAAGTGATCCTTCAAACCCTTGATGACCTCCTCATTGACGCCATCCTTATATGCCTGACCGAGAACGTGAACTGTAGCGAATGTCAAATCGTCATCCACTGCATCCTCCATCTCCTTGAACTTGCTGGCTGGAGCCTTGCAGATAGGGCACTTCTCTGGTGCCTCTGTTCCTTCGTAAATATAACCGCAAACGGTGCAAATAAACTTCTTCTTCATAATGTTAATGTTTTAAATGTTATTGTATATAATATGAGTTAATTCAACTTCTTGGCACATTCAGCGCAGATGCCCTTGTAGTAGAGCTGCTCTTCCTGTACGATGTTGCCATTGATCACCTTGTCGCTTTTCAGTGATGGTGCCTCCTCGTCGAAGAGGTCGATGATCTTACCGCAATGCTTGCAGTAGAAATGGACATGACTATCAGTATTGCCATCATAGCATACACGATGGTCGTCGATAGTAATCATTTGAGCTGCATGCTTCTCGCTTAACATTCTTAGTGTATTATAAACTGTGGTACGACTCAACGTTGGAACCTCCTCGCAAAGAGCCTGGTACACATCGTCGATTGTAGGGTGGGTAGGATGCTTGATCAGGTAATCCATGATGGCTAGTCTCTGTACCGAAGGACGAACGCCACTCTCCACCAATCTAGTGTAAGCTTCTTTCTTCTTCATGCTTTTTATTTATTACTGTTGTTGATTTTTCTGAGTGCAAAGGTAACATATTTATTTTTAATAACAAAATAATTCTGTAAAAAATCCAAATAATTTTAGGACTTTTTACAGAATTAATTGAATTTTCACTATTTCGGGGGTCGATTTTACTGTTTTTCCTGGAGTTTTTCGATGAAAGCCTTCATTTCAGCCTCATGTTCCTTTGCCTTGAGGAAGAGGTGCCACTGGTTCTGGGCTCTAACCAGGTTATGCTCAGGATATTTGCACTTCCAGTAGTGGTCGCCGTTGAGGTAATCCCAGAGGAAGCGTACTGCCTGCATGTATGGGAAGAGCTCGGCTGCATGAGGCAGGAGGGAAATCTCAAGAGGGGAGAGGAAGGCTGATGCTGACTCCACGTAGCCGCGGGTGAAGGATTCGAAGATGTCCATGCGGAAATCTATCTTCCCGAACTCAGGAGAATCCTCGGCGATGGTATTGGCTGCCGTACGGAGGAAATCACCGTAATCGCTCACGAAGAGGGATGGCATTACGGTATCGAGGTCGATGACGCACAATACGCGGCCCTCTTCATCAAACATCATGTTGTTCACCTTGGTATCGCAGTGGCAGACATGCTTCTGCAGCTTGCCTTCACGGAAGAGGCGCTGGCAGAGACACATCTCGTCCATATAGCTCTCTATCTCTGCGATGAATTCCTTGACGCCCGCTGCGCGTCCGGCACGGTCTTCCTTCACAGCCTGGCGCAGCTGGTCGCGGCGCAGTTCCATGTTGTGGAAATCAGGGATGGTTTCGCCGAGGCGGTCGGTGATGTCGGTGAGCTGTGCCTCGAACTCGCCGAAGGTCTTGCCGGCGTAGTAGGAACTTTCTGGGTTGACAGCTTCCAGGGTGATGGCACGAGGGATGAAGACGGAGATGCGCCAGTACTGCTGGTCCTGGTCCTTGACATAGGTCTTGCCGTCGTGTGCCTTGACGAAGGTGAGTACCTTGCGGTCGATATCGTCAGCGCCCTTTGCTTCGAGCTGCTGCCGGATGTGGGTGGTCACTTCCTCGATGTTGCGCTGCAGGAGGTCAACATCGGTGAAGATGGCGTTGTTGATGCGCTGCAGAACGTAGTCGGGTGCATCTTCTTCCTGGGTTGTCACCTTGTAGGTGTCATTGATGAGTCCGTTACCGAGGGGTTTAATCTCGCTTACAGTTCCCTTGATGTCGAACTGGTTGAGGATAGTTGTAAGATCTTTCATTTTAGTTATTGATTATTTATTATTGATTAATTTTAATTACTAGGGATTTTTTTGCCCTAAGGCAAAGGTTATCTCAGGTCGATAACCTCAGCTTTAGGGAATTCCTTGCTGTTGAAGGTGAAGGCACTGTTGGCGATGTTTTTCGCCTTGAAGCCATAGATATCGATGGTGCTCCAGGTAGAGCCCTGGCGCATCTTCACCTGTGATGGCACGTGGGTCTTCTTGTTGATGGTGATGTACATCTCTGCCACGGTGCGCTTCTGGTTGTTGGCTACGAGGTGAACCTGGTAGTTGCTGCCCACGGTCTTGAGGGTGCTCTTGTAGCCCGTCTTGTAGATATTGATGAAGGTATATGGATTCATCGACATCTGCTGTGCCTGGGTAGGGTTGGTGACGTTCACCTCATTGGTCTTCTTCATGTACGACCACTGTGTCTTTCCGTTATACCATACGATAGCCTGCGGCGTGCGGGCATTGAACTTATTTCCCTTGATGGCAATAGAACCGCTGGTGGAACCATATTTAGGGCTTGACAACTTGAAGCTGGCGCTGGCGCCCTTCTTGTTGCCCACGATGGCAGCAGTCTTGTCGAGTACCTGCTGGGCGGTCTGTGCCATAGTGCCCAGGCTCATCATCGCTGCGAAAGCGATAGCTAGAAATTTTTTCATATCCTTACTGTTTATGATGTATGTTAATTGTATATGAAGCCGTAAAAGCGACCTTCAGATGATTAGACGCTTCTACGGCTTCAAGGTTTAATAATTTTATGAGTTTCTGAGCTGGAGCAGGAGGTTGTTGAGCTGATTCTCATCCTGTATCAGCACTTCACGCGGCTTGCTGCCCTGGGCTGCACCTACGATGCCGGCTTCCTCCATCTGGTCCATCAGGCGTCCGGCACGGTTGTAGCCGATGCTGAATCGGCGCTGGATCATGCTGGTAGAACCCTGCTGGGAGAGGACGATGGCATGGGCTGCCTCCTCGAAGAACGGATCCAGGTTCTTGGCATCCACTGTGCCGCCTCCTGATGCGCCACCCTCGTTGTTGGCTGGCTCTGGCAGTTCCATCGGCTCAATAGGACCTGGCTGCTCCTGGATAAACTCGTTGATGCGCTCAATCTCAGGCGTATCAACAAAGGCACACTGCACACGTACCGGCTCCTGACCATTGAGATAAAGCATATCACCACGACCTATCAGCTGGTTGGCTCCGGTGCGGTCGAGGATGGTCTTCGAGTCGATGGCAGACGTCACCTTGAAGGCTACGCGGCCAGGGAAGTTTGCCTTGATGTTACCGGTGATGATGCTGGTGGTAGGGCGCTGGGTGGCGATGATCATGTGGATGCCCACGGCACGTGCCAGCTGGGCGATGCGGGCGATAGGAAGCTCCACTTCCTTGCCGGCGGTCATGATCAGGTCACCAAACTCATCTATGATGACTACGATGTATGGCATGTACTCATGTCCATCGGTCAGTCGCAGCTTATGGTTGATATACTTCTGGTTGTATTCCTTGATGTTTCGGGCTCCCGCCTTCTTCAGCAGGTCGTAGCGGCTGTCCATCAGGACACAGAGACTGTTGAGGGTGCGTACCACCTTGGTTACGTCGGTGATGATCGGCTCGTCCTCGTCAGCCAGTGCCGCCATGAACTTGTTGGTGATGCGCGAGTAAACGCTGAACTCCACCTTCTTAGGGTCGATGAGCACCAGCTTGAGCTCGTTAGGGTGCTTCTTATATAATAAAGAGGTGATGATGGCATTCAGACCCACAGACTTACCCTGACCCGTAGCACCGGCAACGAGCAGGTGAGGAATCTTGGCAAGGTCGACCATGAACACTTCGTTAGTAATCGTCTTACCCAGCGCGATAGGCAGCTCCATCTTGGTTTCCTGGAACTTCTTGGAGTTCAGTGTGCTCTCCATGCTCACAATCTTAGGGTTGGCGTTAGGCACCTCGATACCGATGGTACCCTTGCCAGGGATAGGAGCAATGATACGGATGCCGAGCGCCGCAAGACTCAGGGCGATATCATCTTCCAGGTTCTTGATCTTGGAGATGCGGACACCCTCGGCAGGCTGAATCTCATAGAGGGTGATGGTAGGACCCACGGTGGCACGGATGGTCTTGATCTGGACGCCGAAGTTGCCGAGCACCTCGATGATTCTGTTCTTGTTGGCGCGCTGCTCCTCCTCGTCGATGGAAACGCCGTCGTCCTCATATTTCTTCAGGAGATTGAGGGTAGGGTATTTGTATCTTGTAAACGGTTCCTTCGGATTGATAGGCGTATTGAGCACCTCGGCACTGCTGACTGTATTTCCCGATGCCTTTTCGTCAGAGGCAGCCACGGAGATATCCATGTTGAGCGCCTCGCTGGCAGCTGCGGCAGCCTTCATCTCCTTTTCTTCCTGCTCCGCTCTTGCCGCACGGAGCGCACGCTGCTGTTCCAGGAAAGAAAGTGGTTTTCCGGCAGTCTCTGCATCGGTCTGCTCTTCAGCAGCATTCTCCTGACTGTCGGCAGCATCAGCCGTTTCATCGGTCTGAGCCTGCCCGTTCTCCTGGCTTGCAGGCTCTGAGAAGGTCTTGTCAGGGGCTACGTCCAGGTCGATGACGGTAGGTTGCTCATCGTCCTTGTATTCTTCCTGTTCCTCAGGCTGTTCCTCGGTCTGCCCCTTGGCAGCATGCGCATAGGCCTCGTCGATGGCGTTGGTTTCAGCCTTGTTGTCGTGGTTGGTAATCTCGAACTTCACCTTATTAGATATATATCCGATAGGGTTGAGCGCCTTTCTGATGATGGTGATGGTCTCAGACGTGAGATAGGTGAGGAAGGCGATAGCCACGAAGAGGAGGATGGCGGTAAGTCCCGGAGGTCCCACTACGTTTTCCAGGTTCTGTACCACGAAGAGTCCATGCTTTCCGCCGGGATTGAAGATGAGTCCACCCATGATAGGAGTGAGGAACTTGGCGAAAGTGACAGACGACCATATCATGACAATCATCAGGCAGAAGAACCATTTCCAGAGGTTCACCTTGTATGCATTCATGAGCTGCAAGCCAGCCATGATGATGTAGCAAGGCAGGAGGAATGCCGGGAAACCGAAGTTCACGGCTATGAGCCAGTAGGAGATGATGGCACCCAGGGAGCCGCAGTAGTTCTGGAACTGCTGCTCGTTGTTGGTCCATTCGCCTGCTTTCAGGTTCTCCAGTATGCTCTGGTCGGCATATCCCGTGTTGAGGAATGAAACCATAGCGATGATGGTGACAATAGCAATACCAATCAGCGCCAGCCCTAGGAAAAAGTCGGTGATAGTATTGTTAAAAATATATTGCAAACCTATAGCTTCGCCAAAAGATTTGGCTTTGCGTTCTGTTCTTTTTTTAGCCATTTTTTTTGTCTTTGAATATTTTATCTGCAAAATTAGCGAAAATAAATGAAAAAACCGCTCTTTTCTCAGGTTTTTTTTTTAATTTTGCAAATTGTAAAGAATAAAATGAGTAATGAGGATTATTTTCACTAAATTCGATAAGAAATCAATAAACAGTTTGCCGAGGATTCTCTTCCCAGGTAAAATCGTACTGATTGACAAGGCTGAAGACACGGAAGAAGCCGTAAACTTCCTCCTGAGCCAGCCCATTCTAGGTGTAGATACGGAGACCCGTCCTTCGTTCAGCAAGGGCAGGGGATTCCAGGTTTCGCTGCTCCAGGTGAGCACCCGTGATACCTGCTATCTCTTCCGTCTGCATCTGACGGGCATTACGCCTGCCATCATCCGGTTCCTGGAAGACAAGACGGTGCCCAAGGTGGGATTGTCATGGCATGACGACCTGCTGCAGCTGCATAAGAGGGCTGAGTTCAAGCCGGGATATTTCATAGAACTGCAGGACGAGGCGAAGAAGTTCGGACTGCAGGACATGAGTCTGCAGAAGCTTTATGCCAACCTCTTCCATCAGAAAATCAGCAAGGCACAGCGGTTGAGTAACTGGGAGGCTAGCGAGTTGAAGGACTCGCAGATGGCGTATGCTGCCACGGATGCCTGGTGCTGCATCAATCTCTATGAAGAACTGCTCCGACTGAAGCAGGAGGGAGATTATGAACTCGACGAACTGTAGGATTCGGAAATAAAATAACTGTACTTTCGCATATCAGGAAGTTAAAGGAGTTAAGGAAGTTAAGGAGTTAAGACGTATGTCTTGCTGCTTAAAAACTATGCAAAAAAAGACTATTGTCTTAACTCCTCAGCGACCGTAGGGAGCGATAACTCCTTTAACTTCTTTAACTCCTGAACTTGCGAAACTTGAATTGTAACTAATCAATATATATAAATATGTATAAGAGCATATATTTGAAGAAAGGTAAAGAGGAATCGCTCAAGAGATTTCATCCTTGGATTTTCTCTGGTGCCATCCAGGCGATGGATGAAGGCATCGAGGAAGGAGAAATCGTTAGAGTGATTACACGTGGGGGTGATTTCATCGCCGTAGGTCATTATCAGATCGGTTCTATCGCCGTGCGCGTTCTTTCCTTCAAGGATGTAGAAATCAATGAGGAATTCTGGTGCTCACGCCTGGAGTCGGCATATAAGATGCGAGTGGCTGTGGGTATCGCCGAGAATCCTGAGAACAATACTTACCGTCTGGTGCATGGAGAAGGAGATAACCTGCCAGGACTCGTCATCGACTGCTACGGACCTACTGCCGTGATGCAGGCTCACAGCGTGGGCATGCACGTATGCCGTATGGAAATAGCCAAGGCGCTGAAGAAGGTGATGGGAGACGAACTGCAGAACATCTACTACAAGAGCGAGACAACCCTGCCATACAAGGCTGACCTCAGACAGGAGAACGGATTCATCCTGGGAGGTGATGCCGACGACGTGGCGGTAGAGAACGGACTGAAGTTCCATATCGACTGGCTGCGCGGTCAGAAGACCGGTTTCTTCGTAGACCAGCGCGAGAACCGTTCGCTGCTGGAGCATTATGCCAAGGGCAAGAGCGTGCTCAACATGTTCTGCTATACCGGCGGATTCTCAGTCTATGCCATGCGTGGTGATGCCAAAGCAGTCCATTCCGTAGACAGCAGTGCCAAGGCCATCGAACTGACCAATGAGAACATCGCCCTGAACTTTCCTGGCGATGCGCGTCATCAGGCTATCTGTGAGGATGCATTCAAGTATCTCGATGACCACGACCAGCAGTATGACCTCATCATCCTGGACCCACCAGCCTTTGCCAAGCACCGTGCAGCCCTGCATAATGCCCTGAAGGGATATACCCGTCTGAACGTGAAGGGACTGCAGCGCATCAAGAAGGGCGGTATCCTGTTTACATTCAGCTGCTCGCAGGTGGTGACGAAGGACAATTTCCGCAATGCCGTCTTTACGGCAGCAGCCCAGGCTGGCAGAAAGGTGCGCATCCTGCACCAGCTGCATCAGCCTGCCGACCATCCTATCAATATCTATCACCCGGAGGGTGAGTATCTGAAGGGACTGGTACTTTATGTGGAGTAAAAAACAGAAGATTATGAAGAGATTATTATGGATCACGTTGGTGAGTGGCTTTATTTTTGGACTGTGCAGTTGCGGTGATTCCCAGCAGGAACGCCAGCGGCTGAGCAAGCTGGAACGTGCCCGTCTGGACAGTATCGACCGGGCTGCGCTCAAGGTGGGCGTGATGCCCACCCTGGACTGCCTTCCCGTATATCTAGCTTATGAAGACAGCCTCTTCCGCAAGCAGGGAGTGGATGTTCATCTGCGCTATTACGCGGCACAGATGGACTGTGATACAGCCCTGATGAATGGCAGGGTAGAGGGTTCCATCACCGACCTGATCCGAGGAGCCCGAATGGTAAGGAAGGGCACTCCGCTCACTTATCCTATCGCCACAGATACCTACTGGCAGCTGATTACGAACAAAAAAGCCCGTATTGCCGACCTGAAGCAGCTGAGCGATAAGATGATAGCCATGACACGCTATTCGGCTACCGACTATCTTGCCGACCTGGCAGTAGACAGCGGCAAGCCGAAATATGACGTGTATCGTGTGCAGATAAACGATGTGAATCTTCGTCTCAAGATGCTTCTCAACAACGAGATGGATGCCATGCTCCTGCCGGAGCCTCAGGCAACCAGAGCCCGTATGGACAAGCATGTGGTATTGATGGATAGCCGCGACAAGAACCTGAACCTGGGTGCTTTTGCCTTCCGCGAGAAGGCGCTGAAGCAGCCGGGACGCAAGCAACAGCTGCAGAAATTCATCCAGGCTTACAATATAGCTGTGGACAGCATCAACTCCAAGGGAGTGAAGCATTACTCCAAGCTGATCAGTAAGTACTGTCACGTAGATGAGAAAACAATTGGAAACTTGCCTAAAATAAAATACAACCATGCATTGGAACCTCGCCGTCGTGACCTTGAGGCTGCAGCTCGTGTGGCTAAACATTAATCTATAAAATCAAGAAAAATGGAAGAAAATGACATTAGAAAGTTGAGAAAGATACCTGGTTTTGAGGACCTCAAGTCTTTCCGTTTTCTGGTAGAGAAAATGTATACGGAACTCGAAGCCCAGCCAGAGAAGGAGAAAAAGAAGGTGGCTCAGGTTCTGGGAGAGTCATTGCATGAGCTGGATGTAGTGGGGAAGCATGCCTTCTCGGCATCTCATCCGATAGACTTCAGTGACGTGTACAATATCTACGAGGATCTGTATACGACTGTTCAACAATTCCAATATGCGCTCTTGCTGAGTCATGATGCCACTCTTTTAGCCCTTTATAATAGAGGTAAGAAGCTGGGAATTCTCTGCGACCTGAAGGAGAAGCTGGTTTCTGCCTTGGCAGATGTGGCTATGCTCTCTCTTGACGAGGGAGGTTCGAAAAAGAAGAAAGTAGATCAGATGATTGAGGCACAGAAACGTCTCAACGAGTTGCGCAATGTCATCTTCTCTTATATCACAAGCTCATCTATGTGGGATGAAGATGAGGCGAAGGAGTATCAGGAACTGCTGAATTCCACAGCCGTCGATTCCGTCACTGCCCAGCTCATGGTGAGTGCCATAACCCTTTCCTGCCTCTACTTCTTTGACCGTAAGAAGTTCAAGTTCCTTTTCAAGCTGGCTAAGGAGAGCGAAGACATGCAGGTACGTGTACGTGCATGGGTGGGCTGGGTCTTGTGTTCCAGTCAAGTCCCAGGCTTTATGGTAGAAGAGTGCGCCAAGGATATCGAGTCGCTGAAGGAGGATGAGGAAGGCAAGAAGCTGCTGCTCCTGATTTCCAAAATCCTGCTACGTTCACAGGATATGAAGGAGGATAGCGAAGCGATGATGAAGAACATGTTCCATAATATGGCGGACAAGTTAAGTCATGAAGATATTGACTGGGAGGGGAAGTCAAGCTTCTCTTTTATCCAGAATGATGATGATGAGGAGGATGAGCCGGAAGACGGTCGTGATGTCGACGAGACGGTGGAAATGCTGGAGGATGGTGCTGACATCTATTTCACGCAGTTTAGAGAAACCAAGAAACTGGGCTTCTTCCATTCCATGTACAACTGGTTCATGCCGTTCTATTTCGAGTCTCCACTTTATCTCTCCGTTCAGGAGATGGCGGGTGACAAGGAACGCAACCTGCATCTGCTGCTTGAGAATGGTACCGCCTGCGACAGCGACCGCTATAGTCTGCTTCTGATGCTCGAAAAGGAGAAAAAATCCTTTAACGAGGCGCTGGAGAACATGGCTCCTGATGAGGTGGCAGAACAGTATCTGAGCTCGATGGATGAAGATGAAGCCGCAGGGTTAAATGAAGAGGAGAAAAAGTATTTGGAAAAGAAAAAATTACATACTGCGGTGATCTATTACATCCAGGATCTTTCCCGTTTCTTCAACCTCGCTCCGATGCGCAAGGCGTATGACAATAGCATCAAGAGGGATGCTGATGACGAGCTGTATACTACTCTTGCGCTGCCTATCTTTAAGGATGCTGCATTCGACGAGCTGCGCTACAAGATGGCGAGATATTGCTTCAAGCGTAATTATCAGAATTTCATCTACGACCTGATGGGTAATCATTATCCTGACACAGTGGAGAGTCATTATCTGCTGGCATGGGCTGCTGTGAAATCCAAAGCTAAGGAGAATGTTGTTCTGGCTTATCCTCATATTGATTATCTGATGAAGAATGAGCCCGGACAGTTTCAGCTGGTAGAAATGGCTGTGGACTTTTACGAGAAGGTTGCCAGCTACGAGAACGTGAGCGCCTATCAGAAAGCTGTGGACTGCCTGACTCATCTGATGGAAATCAAGAAAGATGACGAGAAGGCGCTCTTATGGTGTAAGAAACGTCTGGCTAAGATCTATGTCTTGATGGAACGATATGAAGATGCCGTCAAGCTGTTTTACGAGATAACATATCTGGAGCCGGACAACCTGACTGCGGCTGCTAATCTGGCTGAAGCACTTCTCTATATGGACGGTGACGATAAGAAGAACCTGGAAAAGATTGAGAAAATATTGAAGTCAGGAAAGGAAAAATTGATGAATCTGAGAAGGGATAACTTTAAGTTGGACAGTTTCCCAGACGATCCAAAGGGAGGATTGGCAACTTTCTTCTCTGCCATGTCTGCTTGCTTAAATATGGACTTCATGGTAGACTTTGAACTGTATAGAGTGGACGGCATGCTTTGGTGGGCTCGTGACGATCGGGAAAAGGCTATGAAGTCTTGGCAGAGAGCCTATGAAGCTAGAAGCATGGCGCATCAGGAGGGTCCGTTATTTGACGAAAAGCAGGGAAAATGGTTGTCTCCGCATGGAATAAATGAAAATATGCATATCTATTTGGAAGAATTGATGGCTCAAAAAATTCGTCAAAGTATGAAAAAAATGATGGATCAATTTAGACATGATGAAATGAACGATAATGGCGAATAATAATATAGGTAACAATAAAAAGGGGCAGCAAGCTCCGATAGATAATAATTATGCGCATCTTCAGCCGCAGGCGATAGATGTGGAGAAAGTGGTGCTGGGTGCCCTCATGGTGGATTCGGACGCCTTCTCCATGGTATCCGAGGTGTTGAAACCCGATTCCTTCTATGAGCCTCGTCATCAGAAGATTTACCAGGCTATCCAGACCATGAATATGGAGGAGCGCCCGGTGGATGTCATGACACTCACTGATGAGCTGGCGAAGATGGGCGAACTGGACAGGATAGGAGGACCTGCCTATCTGATGGAGATTTCTTCCCAGGTGGCTTCGGCTGCCCATATCGAGTCGCATGCCAGAATCCTGGCGCAGAGATATCTGCAGAGACAGCTCATTCATTTTGCCGGTGGCATCGAGACCAAGGCGTTCGACATGAGCGTGGACGTGGATGAACTGATGCAGCAGGCAGAGGGTGAACTCTTCCAGATTTCGCAGAACAACATGAAGCAGGATTATACACAGATTGATCCGGTCATCAAGGATGCCGTGGATATCCTGCAGCGGGCTGCGCAGAACAAGGGAGGTTTGACTGGTATTCCTACCGGTTATCACGGTATGGACGAGATGACTTCCGGATGGCAGGATTCCGACCTCGTCATCATCGCCGGACGTCCTGCCATGGGTAAGACTTCCTTCGCACTCAGCATTGCCAAGAACGTGGCGGTGGATTATCATATTCCTATCGGATTCTTCTCCCTTGAAATGAACAACGTTCAGTTGGTGAACCGCCTTATCTCCAATGTATGTGAGATTTCCGGTAAGAAGATACTGAACGGCCAGCTCGATCCAAGCGAGTGGGAGAGACTGGATAAGAAAATCCGTGACCTGACGGGGGCACCTATTTATGTTGATGATACGCCGGGTCTTTCGGTTTTCGAACTGCGTACCAAGGCTAGAAGACTGGTAAGAGAGAAGGGAGTGAAAATGATCATGATTGACTACCTGCAGCTGATGAATGCCAACGGTATGAAGTTCGGTAGCCGTCAGGAAGAGGTTTCTACCATCTCACGTTCGCTCAAGGGACTTGCCAAGGAGCTGAATATCCCGGTCCTGGCTCTCTCACAGCTCTCACGTAACGTGGAGAACCGTGAAGGTCTCGAAGGAAAGCGACCTCAGTTGAGCGACCTCCGTGAATCCGGAGCCATCGAGCAGGATGCCGATATGGTACTCTTCGTTCACCGTCCGGAATACTATCACATCTATCAGGATGAAAAGGGAAACGACCTGCATGGCATGGCGCAGATCATCATCGCCAAGCACCGTAAGGGTGCTACGGGTGATGTGCTCCTGAACTTCCGTGGCGAGTTTACACGCTTCCAGGACCCTGAAACTTCGTTCGCTCCTATCCAGGAGGGTGGCGAAATCATGGGCTCCAAGATGAATGCCGGAGGTGACGACAGCCAGTTGCCGCCTCCTCCTCCTGTTCCTAATGGTCCGTTGCCATTCTAGTTTTGGATTCGTAGCCATTCAGGTCTTTTTTGCTGCTTTTTACTGCATAAAGGCGCAATTTTAGCGCATTTTTGCGAGAAAAGTGCAGGAAGAATAGTAATTTGTTAGATTTTCTATTAAAAAAGTTATAAATTGTTTGCGTATATCAAAGAAATATATTACCTTTGCAAGCGATAAAAATATAACATAAAAAATAGAAAGATATGAGAGCAATAGCGTTGAATATTACAAGCATTATTATTCGACTTCGACTACAGACTGTGGGCGGAAGTGATAAGGTGTGCGTATAGTTCATCGGTTTGGATATATAAAGCCTTTCTACACTTCCGTATCGGGGAGTGAGAAAGGCTTTTTCTCATATTATAATATAGAGTATTAAAAATATAAAGAGATATGAGTGACAGATTATTTATTTTCGACACAACCCTTCGCGATGGCGAACAGGTTCCAGGATGCCAGTTGAATACAGTTGAGAAAATTCAGGTAGCTAAGGCGCTGGAGCAGTTGGGCGTTGATGTCATTGAGGCGGGCTTCCCTATTTCTAGCCCGGGCGACTTCAATTCGGTGGTGGAGATTTCCAAGGCTGTGACATGGCCTACCATCTGTGCGCTGACACGTGCAGTGGAGAAGGATATTGACTGTGCTGCCGAGGCGCTGCAGTATGCCAAGCACAAGAGAATCCATACGGGTATCGGTACCAGCGATAGCCACATCAAATATAAGTTCAATTCCAACCGCGAAGAAATCATCGAGCGTGCCGTGGCTGCTGTCAAGTATGCCAAGAAGTACGTGGAAGATGTAGAGTTCTACGCTGAGGATGCGGGGCGTACCGACAATGAGTATCTGGCTCGCGTGGTAGAGGCTGTCATCAAGGCGGGTGCTACCGTAGTCAACATTCCTGACACTACCGGTTACTGTCTGCCTGATGAGTATGGCGACAAGATCAAGTATCTGATGGAGCATGTGGATGGCATCGAGAAGGCATGCATCTCTACCCACTGTCACAACGATCTCGGTATGGCTACTGCCAATACCCTGCAGGGTGTATTGAATGGTGCACGCCAGGTAGAGGTGACCATCAATGGTATCGGTGAGCGTGCGGGTAATACATCGCTCGAGGAAATCGCCATGATCCTGAAGTGCCACAAGAACATCGATATTGATACCAATATCAATACTACCAAGATTGTTCCGATGTCCCGAATGGTGAGCAGTCTGATGAACATGCCTGTGCAGCCTAACAAGGCTATCGTGGGCCGCAATGCCTTCGCCCATTCTTCTGGTATCCACCAGGATGGCGTGCTGAAGAATGTTCAGACTTACGAAATCATTGACCCTAAGGATGTGGGATTGGATGATAACGCTATCGTATTGACAGCCCGCTCTGGACGTGCTGCCTTGAAGTATCGCCTCCACGTGAACGGCGTGAACATCGAAGATGAGGAGAAGCTTGACAAGATCTACAAGAAATTCCTCCAGTTGGCTGACAAGAAGAAGGAAGTTACTGACGAGGATGTATTGATGCTCGCTGGTGCAGATTCTGCCGATAAGCATGGTGTACAGCTCGACTGGTTGCAGGTAACTACCGGCAAGGGCGTGA
>ULWZ01026003.1_pt1 | contig 14755 bp, 10 predicted proteins | sample 1960811 | NCBI WGS metagenome assembly ULWZ01 (sample SAMEA4835825, study PRJEB28245) | human gut metagenome | biome: gut microbiome; material: fecal sample | place: Denmark | collected 2008 | reverse complement strand
AAGGAAAGTGAGATTTCACGTCGGCCTTTTCATTACCTCCGTAGGGTGGATTCATCAACACAACATCAAACTTGTCTTCGTCTGTGTAGTTGAGAACATCCTTTGTAAGCGAATTGTCGTGATATACCAATGGTGTATCTATGCCATGCAGCAACAGGTTTGTTACACATAGCATATATGGGAACTGTTTCTTTTCGATGCCGAATACAGACTGATTGAACTGCTTACGATCATCTGCAGTCTTGACCTTCTTGTCCAATTCACCCAACCAGCTGGTGATGAAGCCTCCTGTACCACAGGCGAAGTCTGCCATCTTTTCGCCAATCTGCGGGTTGACAATCTCTGCCATAAACTCGGTCAAGGCTCTTGGAGTGTAGAACTCACCAGACGAGCCTGCCGACTGCATTTCTTTAAGTATAGTTTCGTATATCTCACCGAAAGCATGACTCTCTTCATAGTCACCAAGGTTCAATCCGTCAATCACATTCAGCACTTGACGGAGCTGAACACCATCCTTCATATATTGGTTGGCATCCTCAAAGGTGGTCTTTACAATAGCTTGACGAATTGGCGTATCAGGTGTTACCTCTATATTCTTGAGCTTCACAAACAAGGTGTTATTGACAAACGAAAGCAGCTCATCACCAGTCAAGGCATTGCCGCTTCCATCGTCATGCGCCCAGTTGCGCCAACGGCATTCTTCTGGAATGATAGACTTGTAATCATCGTCGTCCAGTTCCCAGTCATTCTCTTTCTCGTCATATACCTTCAGAAACAGCATCCAAGCCATTTGTTCTATGCGTTGCGCATCACCATTTATACCGGCATCATTGCGCATTATATTGCGTACTCGTTTTACGAAATTTGATAAACTCATATTTTGCTTTTACTTTATGCTATACTATATATGTTTTGCTCCAGTTCCTTCACGGCGTCAAGATAGCCTTGCTTGCCACCAAAGAACTTCACGATGTTTGCCTTTGAACCCAATTTGCGGAATGGGTCATTTTCAAGCACAGTAAGGCTTTCCAATTCTGACACACCTTCCTTGGTGTACTTGTCCAACAAGGCTTCAAGTACAAGCCGTGCCTTTTCGCCATATTTGCTGAAAATATCGCGTTTCTTCACTTGTTCGGCACGTTCATGCCGTGTAAGCGTCTTTTTGCCATAGGCTATGTGGCAGATGAAATCGAAATCATCAACATCGTCCATGTCTTGGTCGTGCTTCAATGCAGCAAGGTCAATGCCACTTTCTTTGAGCATTTCGGCAATGTCTGACTTTTTCTTGGTTTCTTTCCACTTGGAAGTGAACGTGTCAATCGTAGCGTATGTGTCTATGATACTTTTCTTCGTATAGTCGGTAATGCTCTCCGTGCGAAGCAACTTACCATTTGTGTCATAGACAGAAACGACCTTGTTAATAACCATCACTTGACAACCATCCTTGGCAACAATCGGTTTCGGTCGTGGTTTGGGGTCAGGCTCTTTCGGGCCTTTAGGTTCGTCGTCTTCATCTGGAAATACATACTGTTTTGGCTCTTTATGTTTGGATTGATAGTTAGGATCTATTTCTATCGGTCCATCCCAATCTGGGTCAGCGAACAATCGTGTAACATTGCGGAAGTCCATAACGGTGAAATATGTCTTTCCTTCTTTTTCACGTAGACGCGTGCCACGACCGATAATCTGCTTGAACTCTGTCATAGAGCCGATTTGTTGGTCAAGCACAATCAGTTTTGTCATTTTGTAATCAACACCAGTTGAAAGCAACTTACTTGTAGTTGCTATGACTGGATATTTCTCAGCAACAGAAATAAAATAGTCCAACTTGCCTTTTCCGTATTCGTCACTACCTGTTATACGAACCACATAATCAGGATTTTTCTTGCACATATCAGCATTGGCGTTAGCCAAAGCCATGCGCATACGTTCCGCATGAGTCTCATCAGCACAGAACACAATGGTTTTAGCCATGCGGTCTGTGCTTTTCAGATAATTGGTTATTTCTTGCGCAACTTCCCTAATGCGGTCTTCAATAACAATGTTATAGTCGTAGTCGCTATTGTTATAGATGCGGTCTTCAATCTCGTTGCCGTTTATATCCTTTTGTCCCTTTGTCGGTCTCCACTCATCGCCAATGTTGGTTGTGATGTTGATAACCTTGAAAGGAGCAAGGAAACCGTCCTCAATTCCGTTTTTAAGGCTGTATGTATATATAGGCTCACCAAAGTAGCCAATACTCGACTGATACTTGGTTTCTTTTGGGGTGGCAGTCATACCAATATGGGTAGCAGAAGAAAAGTATTCCAATATGTTTCGCCAGTTGCTATCATCCTTTGCGCTGCCTCTATGACACTCATCAACGATAACAAGGTCAAAATAGTCTGGATTAGGAAACAACTCCTTATAGTTTTTGGCATCATTCTGTCCAATCAACTGTTGATAGAGTGCAAAGAACACTTGATAAGAACCTAATTCTTCCAAGTGGTTCTTATCTTTTGAAAAGTCTATCTTGTGGGTTACCTTCTCCAACGGTTTGAAGTCCTGCTGTATTGATTGGTCAACCAGTATGTTTCGGTCTGCAAGATACAACACTTTCTTTTTTAATCCGCTTTTAAGCAAACGCCATACAATCTGAAAGGCTGTATAAGTCTTGCCCGTACCGGTTGCCATGACAAGGAGCACACGGTTTTGTCCTTTAGCAATGGCATTGACTGTGCGGTTTACTGCATTGCGCTGATAATATCGTGGCGGAAAAATGTTCTGACCTGTGCAGAAAGGCTGCTCAATAACAGACAACTCTTGCTCATTAAGCCCACTGCCATCGTTAGCCTCTCTTTTGTATCTTTCGATAAGTTCCTCCTTTGTTGGAAATTCATCTATAGCGAAGGTGCGTTCCTTACCTGTCAAAAAATCATGTTCGGCAAAACCTTCACCGTTTGAACTGTATGCAAACATCACATCAAGCATTTGGGCATAGGTCATGGCTTGTTGCAGGCCGTGAGAAACAGAGTGGTTTGCGTCCTTTGCTTCTACAATGGCTATCGGTGTCGCTTTGTTCACATAAAGTACATAATCGGCAAACTTGGGCTTCTCTCTATGCACAAGATTACCATGAAGACTAATTTTACCGTCAGTAAATTTAACCTTCTGTTCCATGAATATACTATCCTTTGACCATCCCTTGCTTGTGATGGCTTCGTTGATATAGCGGAACTTGACATCCTCTTCTGTTAAATCTTTGCTTATGCCCATGTTCAAATAATACTTTATTATCAGAAGTTATATTACATACATTGCTTAGATAAATTCACTGAATTTTACTGCAAATATACATTAGATTTGTGATATTCTTTATAAATTAAGCTATTTTATGTAACTTCTCTATTTCAGAGTCAGTTTTATACTTTAAAAACGATGCAAATATCGTACATGCAGTAAAAAAGTGTTACAAATCAAAAATCGATTCTGGAGAATTACATGAGCGTTTTTATTGCTTTTTTGCTTGTCAGTTGCCATTCAATTTTTCATTTTAGCCTTCTTTGTCTTCAAATGTAGTCCTTTTGCAGTGCAACTGTAGTTGTTTTGCGTTGCAACTGTATTCGTTTTGCCTGGCAAAAGGAGTCCATTTTAAATGAAAAGGACTGTTTTTGCGAGGCTCGCCATTGCTTGTTTTGGACGGTAATATTGCAAGTGGTTGAAAACCAACGATTTGATGCTAACCGCTTAAAACTCACGAATTTCGAGTCAAAGATTTCCTTGTGCGTTCAGCTCGCAGTTTTGAGCGATGGAAAATGCAAATATTGTATAGCTCTCAATTGCAATGTCGCTCTGTGACGGGTTGTAAAATCGCTATATTTCATTGTAAAAACAGCAATTTTATTGTTCAATCAAAGTAAACTTTTTCTTCTATTCTCTTGCTTTTTCCATTTCAGTAATTTATTTTTGCACAATAAACGTCATATTCCAATATTTCCGATATAGATATTGAAGGTGCGTTTGGAGTAGAATTTAAAATAGGAGGTAAGAAGTCAGAATACTCTTTATGAAAAAGATATCGTATTTTTTTGTTGTCCTCGTATTGCTTACGGGATGCGCCAAAGGACAGAATAAAGAAGAACTCAATAAACTTCGTGATAGTTTAGACAACATGGTTCTTAGAGGGAGTCTGCGTAACGATACGACAATGCTCGAAAGAGCATTGAAACTTTCAGACTTCTTACTTAGTATTGATACTACGAACATCGGCAAGAGGCTTTATTATCGTCATCGTTCCATAATTTTCTCTTCTTTAGGACGCATGGATGAGGCTATGGCCAACGCTGAACATGCAGTTTTGACTCTTCAAGCAAACAATCCGTTACGGCTTATCTTTCTGTCGGAAAAATACTTAAGGGAACATAATAAAGACTCGGCTGCTTATTACATTGAAAAGACAATTGCTGTTTGTGACAGTTCATTGAATGATGAGTATAATGAAGATATGGCTATTAATAAGATTAAGGCAATTTATCTGCGCGATGGAGAAAAGAAAGCAAAGATTTATTTGTCAAAACTATTAAGGACACATCCAAGCACATTGCTAAAATCATTAGACGAAGACTGGGATGAATGGGTTCGCATGAATAATGAGGAATTAAAACTGTTGAATATTAATATCTTGAGATAGAAATCTTTGTGCGTTCAGCTCGCAGTTTTTGAGCCATATTTCTTGTCGTTTTTAGTAATTCTTATTAACTTTGCATACCAACATTTTTTAGTTGGAAAACTGATCTAATCAAATCAACAATTTATGCATTCAAGAAGAAACAAAGGCAAGATGTTGCGCCAGTTGCGCGACTATGGCATCATCACCATTGCAATGTTGTTAGGTGTAGTAGGTCTTAATCTGTTCCTGTTGCCCCACGAAATCACTACGGGCGGCATCATCGGTGTGGCTTCGATTGTGTATTGGGGCACGGGCATACCCGTGCAGGACACCTTCTTTGCGCTCAATGCTGTGCTGCTTATCGTGGCATTGAAGGTGCTGGGATGGCGTTTCTGTGCCAAGACCATCTACGGAGTTGTGGTGTTCACGCTTGCCTCTACTATATTGCAGAGCATTATGCCGCCCGACTTGCATCTGCTTGCCGACCAGAAGTTCATGGCATGTATGGTAGGAGCCGTGTTCTTGGGCACCAGCGTCGGACTGGGTCTGTCGGCAGGAGGTTCTACAGGTGGGTCGGACGTCATTGCTGCTATGGTGCATAAGTATCGTGACGTGTCACTTGGCCATATCATCCTCTTCTGCGACCTCACCATTATCACCTCTTCGTATGTGGTGTTGCAAGACTGGGAAAAGGTGCTCTATGGCTACGTCCTGCTGTTTGTCATCTCGTTTGTTGTCGACCATTTGGTCAACTCGCTGCGCCAAAGTGTGCAGTTCTTCATCATATCCGACAAGTATCAGGAGATTGGCGAGGCTATCAACCAGATAGCCGACCGTGGCTGCTCTATGCTCGACGGCAGCGGATTCTACACCAAGAAGGATATAAAGGTAATATTCTGTATAGCCAAAAAGAGCGAGTCGAACTTCATCTTCGAGCTAATCGACGAAATCGACCCCCACGCATTTGTGGCTCAGTCGGCTGTGATTGGTGTATACGGTACGGGCTTCGACCATGTGAAGTCGCACCGCAAAATCAATCTGAAAGAGCTTCGCGAGAAAATGATTCAGAATAAGGAATAAACAAGTGCTTGCAGATAAGTAGGCTTGTCTGCAAGCATTATTAATTAAAAACTATCTAAATTGCTGTAATACAAGTCTTTCCATAATGAGGTTTACATTTATCTGCACATAAAAAAGATATTTGACTACATTTTTCTGCACATAAAAGGAGCCCTTTTATATTGGTAATGTCGTATTTATAATAATTCGGACGAGAAGCAGCCGATACGTAAAAAGTCCTAATTACATACGCTGCAATTAGGACTTTTGTTTTATTCTTACGGGTTGAAGCAGTCGTAACAACTATGCCTCAACTATCTTCCAATCACCAATGGTTCGCTTACTGCTGTCATAATTTATTCCAACCTTCACCAATCGCTTTCCGTTTGCAGAATAAGGAAGCAGATAAGCCTTATCGTCTATCTGCTGCAAGGCCTCTTCTGCCGACTTGTCGAACTTCAACTCTATAACGTATGTGGTATCCGGCAGATGCAGCACAGCGTCAGCCCTGCCTATTGCACTGTCCTCTTCAACCAATATATATGCCCCAATAAGATTGAAGATGAGATAGAACACCGTTTGGAAATCCTTCTCGTTCTTGTTAGACAAGCGGTTGGAGATACTGGCAAGATACGATTGCATCTTACGCAACGCTTCATCCAGATTGTCATTGTAGAGCTGTTCCAGAAAGTCGAAGATGAAACTGTTGTTGGCTAATTGTACTGGCGACAGATAGTTTGGTGCCAGCGACTTTAACATTCCTATGCGAACCTCCTTGTTAGGATAGTCGAGCTGATAGCTCTGAAACAACGGGTTGTATTTCTTTATGGTAAGATAACCGCTCTGATATAGTAAAGGAAGAGCCGAAGTCATTTGTTCTGGCGAGACATCAAAGTCGTCCACGCCAACACTCTTCTGCTCAATATCCATTACGTCTACATGATATTTCTGCAAGGTCTTGATGAGATAGCTTGGAGTACCCGAACTAAACCAATAAGCAGCGACCTTCTTGTTTCTTAATGCTTTGACAAGACTAAACGGATTAAAGATGTCCTCCGACTTTTCGCTGAAATGATAGCCGTCATAATACGACTTCAACTCGTCGACAGTCTCGTCTGTTGTCTTGCCCAAATGCTTTGCCAGTTGCTCAACGTCAGGCTTCATGTCGTCAAGCAATTCTGTCTTGCTGATACCGCAAATGGCTGAATAATGGTCGTACATACTGATATTGTCCAAGTTGTTTATTTCGCTGAAGATGCTCAACTGTGAGAACTTTGTAATACCAGTGATAAACACGAACTGCAACCAAGGGTCAAGATACTTGATAGGACTATAGAAGTTCTGCATTATCGACCTTAACTTTGTCAGATTGTCCTTTTCGTGTGCGACATCAAGCAACGGTGCATCATATTCGTCGATAAGCAGTACTACCTTTTGTCCGGTCTGCTTATAGGCACGCTTGACAAGACACTCCAGACGCTGGTTGGTACTGATGGCCCATTCTTCCGTACCGTATATCTGTTCCAACTGGCTCAGCTTGCCTTCTATCTCATTAATCAAGTTGGAAGGTTGCATGTGCTTTGCTGTGCTCATATCAAAGTGAAAAACAGGATGTTTTGTCCATTCCTTCTCGTATTCACCAAGAGCAAGACCGTCAAACAATTCCTTTCTTCCTTCAAAATAGGCTTGGAGCGTTGATACAAAAAGAGACTTGCCGAATCGTCTTGGACGACTCAGAAACAGATATTTGGATCCATTTCTTACGAAATCCACAATATACTTGGTCTTGTCTACATAAACATAATTCTCCTCACGTATCTCAGAGAAGGTCTGTATGCCCACAGGATATTTCCTTATCTCTTCCATTGTACTCTTGTCTTTAATGCGCTGTGAAGTTACGAATAAAAAGTTAGAAGAGCAAAGAATAGTTGACTTATCTTCCTTATTTTATGGTCGCAAGGGGCTATTTGTCCATTAATACGAAGCGCAAGGCTGCTCCTCCCGATGCCTGCAGATGCAGACGCAGGGTCTTGCCAGCCTTTATGTTCATGACGGCAGACGACACATTGGTGCGTGTATTGAGCGTGGGGTCTCACCCTTATATACATTGGGCAGGTCGTCCTCGTTGCCGCCTATTCCTTCCTGAGTCATGAGGTTGGGGTAGGTGCGGCTCCATCCCGTAGGACGATATTCGTCGTGAATGTCTACCATTATGTGGTGGTCGGCACACTTGTCCTCGCTTCGGCGCGACACGTTTATCACCTTCATCCCTTTTGTCCACACACGGTTGGTGTCGACGGGAATGCCCATTGCCGACTCCACCAAGTGGTTGTCGATGTTGACACCAAGCTCGCCTTGCTCTACAATGGTCTTGTCGCTATAGGAGAGAGTGTAGGTGAGCTGACCCTTCTTTTGTGCAAAGGCAAAGGTGTACTTGCCATCGGGCGACTGCAACGACTCTTGTGCATAACCCGTCAACGCTGCCATGAGCAATGAGCAGACAAGCGAGCAACGGCGTAAGAATTTCTGTATATTGTTCATAGGTTTCCTATTGTTTCATTTCCATTTTTCCGTTCTCCGAGCAAACGATACGCTGCTCGGTTCCATCCTTAAGTTTGACGATGATGCCAACAGCACCCTTCTGACTCGGCTCGAAGTAGTCGACCGATGCAATGTCGCCCGGCTCGGTGTCAGAACTTGGTTCGTACACGCAAACGAAGGGATGATTCCAAGCCTCGCCCTTCTGTCGTGCTACGAAAGTAAGGACGGGTTGCTTCTCGATATTATACGGTTGGTTGGGCATACGCTCATATTCGAGGTTGGCAGGCGAGAGAGCCTTGAAGATGGTGCGGTTCTTGTCAGCCTTCATCCACATTGTCATGGTTATCTCGCGTTGGCCGTTCATTGCCTCAATCACCTTCTCGTCTTCTATTTTAGTTACGAACTTCGTCTTGGCAGGCGAAGTCTTCTCCATCTTGCCAGTTACCTTATTTATATAGGTCACATTGCCCTGCTCGTCATCATCGTAAGGCAGGATGTCTTCGATCTTCGGTCGGTTGTATTGCGACTCCGTTCCTCGCGTGCCGTTGTATTTCACCGTAGGTTCTGCTGCACGCTCACCACCAGGATGGTCAAACCGCTCGCCATTGACAAAGACATCGGTGGCATGCGTGTTCCAGAACATCTGCAGACGAGAGTAGAGCCAATCGGGTTGGGCGTCCACCTTCAGCATTACATTCTCTATCTTGTTCTTCAGCTTGACAGTTTCTGGGTTGTCGGTCTTTTTCTTAGCCGATGCTGTTGAGCATAAACTTAGCAGCAATACAGCTACATATATTAAACTCTGTTTCATTGATTTTTGTTTTTTCGGATGTATGTTTTGAATATAATACGACCGTCATAACACTAATACGTAAAAAGTCAGTATTATCAGAATCTTCAGCTCTTTGCACGCACCAGTGACGACTGCTCTACTATCTATTGCACTCGCAAGAAATATCATGGCGGTTGCAGCAATATCACTATCAAGGACTTTGTGATGTGGGCTGACGTGGCTCACCCTATCATGATAGGTCTGCACAGCGAAACTCCCGAGGACGAGCTGATAGACAATGTGCTGTACGACGGCGTAGAAATTCTTGAACATGCAGAAAACCAGATAGACTATCAGGGTTGCATAGGCATAAACAACGGCGACAACATCACGGTGAAGAACGTTCGCTTCGAGAACCTTACTATCAACGGTAAACTCATATCGGACGATATGCCAGGCAAACCACGATGGTACAAGACTGCCGACATGGCTAACATATACGTCAACGACCATGTAGAAGGACTGACATTCAGCAAGTAATAAAAATCAGCAATAATCCCCCAAAGTGCCGCTAACGACATTTTGGGGGATTTTTATGGGCATAAAAAAAGGGTGTGCCTCCCGACAAACCCATTTCCTAAATCTTAAAACTAACCTAAAACTAACCTTAAACCTAAAACTAACTAATAAACCATTAAAACATCTACTAAAACAATCTACTAGACTTTAAAAATCGAAATGTATGCTTATGTATTATAGTGAACAAGTTATCTTGTTGTTTTTGATGCAAAGTTACAGATTAAAAAACAAACTTATGGACACAAATCAGTAATATATTCGCAAACATGCGTAGAAACACAAAAAAAGGACTTTACCGAAGTAAAGTCCTTTTCTTTGTGATCCGCATGGGGCTCGAACCCATGACCCCAACATTAAAAGTGTTGTGCTCTACCAGCTGAGCTAGCGGATCTCCGTGTTTGCCTTCTGTTTCAAAAGCGAGTGCAAAGGTACGTACTTTTTTTGTATCTTGCAAATTTATTGCTAAGAATCTTTAGTTTTTTGCTCCTTTGCCGATTAATTTCATTAATTTTGTGTTCTGCATTCAGTGAATGCTATATATAATGATGTATAGCAATTCAAAACTCAAAATTCAAAACTCAATATGTGCTCCATCGAACGTCATCCCTTTAAGCCTTTTCTTCCCGAAGGCTGTCGCCTGCTGATGCTTGGCAGTTTCCCGCCCGCCGAGAAGCGTTGGTCTATGCATTTCTATTATCCAAATTTCACCAATGATATGTGGCGAATCTTTGGTCTGTGTTTCTTTGCAGACAAGCTCCACTTTGTGGATGTAGAGCATAAGACATTCCGTTTGAATGAGATTATCGATTTTCTCACAGCCAAAGGCATTGGCATGTACGATACAGCTACGGCTGTGCGTAGGCTGAAGAATACAGCTGCCGACAAAGACTTGGAGGTGGTTGAGCCTACCGACTTGAAGGCTATGGTGCGCTCATTGCCTCGTCTTGAAGCCATTGTAACAACTGGACAGAAGGCTACCGACGTGCTGCGCGAGTGTTTCGACATAAGTGACGAACCACGTGTAGGAGAATATGTGGAGTTTGAATTTGAAGGAAGAATGTTGAGGCTCTGGCGAATGCCAAGCAGCTCAAGGGCTTATCCGCTAAAAGTTGAGAAGAAGGCGGAGTATTATGGGAGGTTGTTAGCCCTATAAAGCCCCACCCCCGGCCCCTCCCCCGTAGGGAGGGGAGTGATATGCACTATTTGCTATATATTTCTTGCTATTGATTATTAGAATAAACTCGCAAGTGGCAAAGCATACCGCTCCCCTCCCTACGGGGGAGGGGCCGGGGGTGGGGCTTTTATTCTAAAGTGTATACTTCTTTGTCGCACCGGCATAAATGCCGGTACCAGTGAAGTCGCAGTTTACGGTTGCGGCTTTTTTCATGCCCTTCAGTTTCACGCTGATGTTGATGGGCTGCTGCTTCTGTGCAGGGTCAGCCACGTGCATTACTGTTGAGCCATTAGGCATGCGGCGTACCATTACAGCGCACGGACGGTCGGCAGTGAGGGTGATGTTCTTGTCCTTATACTGACCAGCTTCGAAGAATACAGCCTGCCATACGCTGAGGTCAGTCTGCTGAACAGCCTGAATCTGTGGTGTATTGCTCAGAATGGCGATGTGCTTGTGCTTTGCGTATTCTGCCATACGGTCGGCTGTGTTTGCCTCGGGCACTACGATGTAGGCGTAAGAAGCGTTGTTGGGCTTTGCGCCGTGGTCGAGAGTTACTGAGAATACGTCGTTGGTCTGCTCGGTCTTAATCTGAGTCTGGTTGATGGCATGCCATGTACCCGACTGCTTCTTGATCTCAGCCTTCACGTTTCCGCCGTTAGGCAAAGCGTAACCAACGCCGTCGTACATCACCCATGCCACGTTGTTGCCTTCAGCCGATGTGCCTTCTGTGGCAGCACCCTTAACGTTGGCATAAGTCAGCTTGTCGCCTCTGTTGGCAAGACGCTGGTTGAGCGAAGTCATTATTGGCGCCTCGTTGTCTGAAGTGATGCCAGCACCAAGGCAAACAATCTCGTTGTCGAAGAAGAACCACGACTTCTTAGCCTCAGTGTTGATGCCGTCCCAACGGTCGTTGTATGCGTATGTGGTAGCGCCATAGATAGAGTCGCTCACGCCACCTGCAAACTTCGATGTGCCAGGCTGCATCCAGTCTTTCTTGGCAAGAGGAATCTCGTCGAGATGCGGAGCCGTTGTGCCGGGGATGCGTGCCCAGTCCCATGTCGGGAATATGTTGAAGTATTCGTCGCCGTGCTTTACTATAGAGTTGCAGCCGTCGCTTGCGAAGTAGGTTTTGAGGTTCTCGCGGTTGCCATACTCCAGACGTGCAGTGCGGTTAGACACCATACGTACGTCGAAGATATATCCCGGGCGAACGTGCAGGGTATAGTCGGCACGGAAGTAGTGGGTATGGCGTGGCTGAATGGCATACGAAGGCTGCTGCTTGCCGTTCATGCGGTCGATAATCTGACGGAACTCGTCGGCATGTGTCGGGTCGAGCTCAATCATACGCTGTGCAAACTTAGCCTTATCCTTCTTGTTGAGCATATTGCGACGGCTCACGCTGCGTCCCATAACGTCCCACAGCATGTATTGTCCGCGTATGGTCTGATAGTAAGTCTCGCGCATGAACTTGCTCAGAATCTGCACCTTCTCGGCAGGGAGAGCATACTTGGTGCCCAATGCATACATGGCCACCTGCGTTATGCCCTTCAATACCTCGTCGCCATAGCCACCGATATACAGCTGAACGCTGTGCTGGAAGTATGAGTTGTCGTGCTGGAAACCTTCCTCTGTGGTGTAGCGTACTGGGTCGAAAACGAGCTGCATGGCTTTGATGAGGTCTTTCTCGTTGCGCTCAAGACAAGAGCGGTAAATCCAGTGCAGGCAGATGTCGGTACGGTTGGCACCAGTCCACTTGGCAGGGTCGCCGCCTTCCTCGCACATACGGTTGAGTATGGCTGTCTCAAGTTCGTGCGGCACCTGCTTCTTGCCTGAGCGCAGCAGAATAAGAGTGATGCCGAGCGACTGCGGTTCGGCTATCTGGTTGTACCACCAGTTGCGGCAGTTGGGGTTCACGTTCTGCCAATGCTGTAGAGCCTTGATGATGTTTTCGTAGAGAGCGTCCTCGCCGTAGTGCTTGTTCTTGCTGTTGGTGTAGGCTGCAGCCCACTGCTGCAGACGCTCAAGGTGCTTGAGCGGTGGCCAGTTGGTGAGGTCGTCGCGTGAGTAGTCGATGTCGGTGAAGGCGCCCTTGCTGGCGTCATACTGCTTGAATGTAGTCTCGATGTTGGGATTGCGGCTGAAGTCTTTGCGTATGCGTTGCATAAGCACGTCGAAATCGTCGGTTGCCGCCTGAGCAATTGCTGTCATCGCCATAAACAGAAACATGAAGGCGAGACGCAACAGGTTGGTTGTCTTGATTCTCATAAATATTATAGTTTTTAGTAAATTATCTTATGCTTTGTAGCTTAAGGAGATTGCAAAGTTACAAATAAAATCTCAAATCATAACTCTCAACTCTCAATTTTCAACTCTCAACTATTCCAGCAGGAACGGTCTGTTATTGAGGTTCTCGATAGAATAGCTGAATGTGGCACCAAATCGGTTGATGAAAATCACCTTGATGCGGCGGTACTTCTTTGACGTTGGGCGTGCGCGGAAGAGGTGCTGCGTCAGAGCCAGCTGGTGCTTGCGTGGTTTTGTCTTGAGGAAGGCGTCGTCGTACGATGTGAAGCGTTGCATCTGTCCCTTATACTTGCCGTCTTCATACCACACCACTCGGCAATGCGGATCCCAGTCCCACACGTTAGCCACCACGTAGTCGCGCTGCGAGGCGAATTCGCCCGGCTTGTACACACGCATCTGTATGTTCTGCTTGTAGCCTACGGCACGGTACGACCATTTCAGGTCGGTGCTGTCAACGTTCACCACCATATATCCGTTGGGAGCGCCATCGCGGTTGAGCGTACTTGTCCACCAAGCTCCGCAGGCTGCTGCAATATTGTGCTGATAGAGTCGGGGTGTCACCTCCACGTTCTCGAAGAAGTGGGTGTGTCCGGCAAAGACGTGTGCCTCGTAGGGGGCGAGAATTTCTGCCAGTCGGTCGGCATTCAGAATGTTGTCGATGGTCTCCATCTTGTTCCATGCCGGTGCGTGCATGTTCAGAATCACCACCATGTCCTTCGGCACATAGCTCAGGTCGCGCTCCAGCCATTGCAGCTCGGCATCGGTAAACTGCTCCTCATACTTGCATCCGCCACGATAGTCGATGTTCTTCATCGTGATGATGTGGCATCGGCCTATGTTGAACGAGTAGTTGACAGGTCCGAAATATTTGCCGAACATCTTTTCGGCATACTCCTCCACGCCCGGTTCGGAATTGTGCAGGTCGGCGTGGCGCTTGTCGAAGTCGTGGTTGCCAATGCACTGGAAGAAAGTCATGCGTCGGCTTTTGATAGAGTTGACATACTGCGGATAAAGCGACATGTTGTCGAACACCACGTCGCCTAACGACATACCAATCACGTCGCCCGTCTTGCGCAGCCGGCTTGCCGTATGCATTATGTCGTCAACCGTCTCGTTGCGCCATCGTTTCATGTCGTGAGCATTGAGTATTTGCGGGTCGCTCACTACGATGTAGTGGAAGCGGTTGGATATGGAGTCGCGTCGCTGCAGGGTGAATTTGTTGGCAGTGCGGTTGGCGATAGCCTCGCCAACGGGTATGTAGTAGCCAGCAGCCAGTCCGTTGCGCTGTGGCAGCACATATTCGCGTGGAGTGGATATGGCTATAAACTTGCTCACCGTTGTGTCGGTAGGCAATTTCCATGTGCCGCGTTTGTCTGTGCTGCAGAACTCGCGTCCGTTGTTGACCACTACGCCCTCTATTCCGACTCCGTCCTGGTCGACGACGGTGCCGCGCAGCATCACAGCCTTGTCATTGGGGCGTCCGCTGACAAGTGCGGTAAACAAAAACAGTCCGATGAAGACTCTTAGGCTCATAATAGCTATCCATTTGGTCTTCACAAATTTATTCGTTAATTGTTTCATATGCATTGCATGTGTCTTAAAAATATGTCACTATTATACTGCAAAGTTAGCTCAAATAAATATAAAACAGTAATTTTGCACGCGATTAATGATTTAA
>ULWZ01067988.1_pt1 | contig 14843 bp, 16 predicted proteins | sample 1960811 | NCBI WGS metagenome assembly ULWZ01 (sample SAMEA4835825, study PRJEB28245) | human gut metagenome | biome: gut microbiome; material: fecal sample | place: Denmark | collected 2008 | reverse complement strand
TGTTTGCTAAACAACAATATTACTTACTTAGGTAATTCCACGGATTAACCACCACTCCATTAAGTCTTACATCAAAATGAAGATGTACTCCATCTGAATTACCCGTTGTGCCCATACGGGCTATTAATTGTCCTTTTGTAACTTTTTCGTTTTCATTTACAAGAAGAACTGAAGCATGAAGATATCTTGTAACCAGACCATCCCCATGATAAATTGCAATATAGTTACCTGCTGATGGGCTTGATCTTGATATTATAACTTCACCATCTGCTGCTGCGTATATAGGATCTCCTGATACGCCTCTGTTGACAGCACCTATATCTATTCCCTGATGAGGAGATGTTCTGCCATCCATATCTCCATATGGTGATGTTATTCTTGTTGATACTGTCGGCCACTTAAAAGCGCCACCATCATACTTTGTGCTGCCACCATTATTGCTGTTATTATTTTTATTTGCTTCTTCAGCCTTTATCTTTGCTTCTATGCTTGCAATAAGATTATCCTGAGCTTTAATATCAGCTTCTATCTTAGCCTTGTAATCCTTTTGCTGCTGTGTATTTTTCTTTAACGAAGCCATTTCGTTCTTCTTTGTTGATTCAAGAAGCTCCAGTGATGACTTTTTATCTGTTAATTCTTCCTGCTTTACAACAAGCGTTTCCCTATCCTGTTCAAGCTTTATTTTAGCAGCAGTTATAAAGTTTACCGTATCGTTGAACTTTTCAAGCATTTTTCTGTCATATTCAGAAATCTTTGTTATATACTCTGCCTTGTTAAGCATATCACCCATGCTTTCTGAGTTAAGCAGTAAAGCAAAATATGTTTCCTCATTGTGCTCATACATATATTGTATTCTCAGCTTCATTGAGTCATACTGCTCATCAACATCCTCTTCAGCCTCAGCAAGTTTTTCTTCTGTGTCAGTTATCTCTGTTTCTATCTGTTCTATCTGACCATTCACCTCATCAAGTGAACTATTAATTGCAGACATCTGTGAATCAAGCTGTGTCAGATATGTCTCTATATCGTTACTCTGTGACTTGAGTTCGTCCAGTTTCTTCTGTGTTTTATCATATTCACTCTGAAGATCACTTTTTTTATTGTTAGCATTATCAAGATTCTGCTTATTGTCACCATATACATCATAATATCTGACAAAGCAGCCTGGAACGATTATTGTCAGAAGCAGCAACAGAGTAACCGCCTTTTTTACCAACGCTTTCCTCATACAACTCCTCCATAAAACATTATGTCATTCTTGTAAAATAGGACCTCTGCTAAAGCTTAACTTTGCATCAGTCCTATATTTTACACATATATAACACAACATAATGCTATCCCTATGCTTTTATAACACACTTTATATGCGTTAATACTGCATACTTACATTACTATAAATTATTTAATGTATAAGCTTTATACATTTGTATAAGCTTTATACATTTGTACCGGCTTTATACATTTATACATTAGCATGTTTTCTTACAGCAAAGAAACTTCCTAATATACCAATACCGATACCGAGAAGGATTCCAACTGGAACCAATATTCTGAACACCTCATCTACTGGCATAAATGCAAGAATATTCTGAAGTATCGAGAATTTATTCATAACATAATTAATAACATTTTCATAGATAAATCTAAGTATCACAAGAGGTATGATAGAACCTATAATACCTATAGTTATACCTTCTACGAAGAATGGTGCATCAACGAATGCATCTGTTGCACCTATATACTTCATAATTGATATTTCTTCCTTACGGACTGTTATACCTATTACAATTGTATTTGTAATAAGGAATATAGATACCGCAAGAAGAATAATTATAATAGCTATTGCCACATAACTGACAAGTCTTGCTGCACTTGCAAGTCCGCTTGCTGTTGCCTCAGACCTGTTTACCTGTCTTATACCATCAAGATTCTCAAGGTATGTGACAAGTGTTGACTGGCTTGCTGCATCATTAAGATATATCTCATATGATGATGAATTAGCAAGAGGATTATCATCCTTAAAACCTTCTGCAAGCTGAGGATAATCCTTAAAATACTCTGACTTATAGTTCTCCCATGCTTCATCCGCTGATGTATAGTGGATACGTGACACTTCATTCCGCTGGCTTATAGTATCACCAAGCTTCTTAATCTCTGCATCTGTCAGTCCCTGATCAAAGAATACTGTTACACATACTTCATTCTCAGCCTTATGTATCATATACTGGAAATTTGTTACAAGCGAATAGAATAATCCAAAAAGGAATATACATGCCGCTATAGTTGCTATTGACGCAAGTGAGAACAATCTATTACGATAGATGTTCTTTAATCCGTCCTTAATATGATAAAATAACGATCTAATCTTCATAGAAATAACCACCTTTTTCCAAATCACTTATAATCTTACCCTGGCTCATAGTAATTGTTCTCTTCTTCATCTGCTGAACAATCTCCATATTATGAGTAACTACAAGCACTGTTGTTCCCTGCTTATTAACAGCATCAAGAATCTTCATGATTTCGTTGGAATTAGTGGGGTCAAGGTTACCTGTAGGCTCATCACACAAAAGAATAGATGGTCTGTTTATAAGTGCTCTTGCAATAGCAACTCTCTGCTGTTCACCACCTGATAACTCATTTGGATAAGACTTATACTTATCAAGAAGATTAACCATAGAGAGCATCTTTAAAACATTACTCTTGATTTTTTTAGTAGGTGCTTCTACAACCTTCTGTGCAAATGCTATATTCTCATATATATTTCTGTCTGGCAACAGACGGAAATCCTGAAATACAACACCTATATCTCTTCTAAGATATGGAAGCTTCTTTCTTGTAAGCTTATTTAGATATTTCTTGTTAACATATATTTTTCCTGATGTAGGATCAAGTTCCTTAAGAAGAAGCTTGATAAGCGTAGATTTACCCGAACCACTCTTACCTACTATGAATACGAATTCACCTTCCTGAATATGTAGATTAATTCCATTCAATGCAGGAACATCTGATCCAGATGAATACGTTTTCGTAACATCTTCCATAATTATCATTGTATATATTCCTCCAGACTGTATGTATAACTTTTCTATTTTATGATTTAAGTGTCAAATGTAAATTCTGACAATTACTAAATCAATAATTGCATATACTAATATGTATCTTTACTTTCCATATATTTCATATATTTAACAACCATAAGTGCAATCTTAAATGTTATTGCATCGTCAAATACTCTTAAATCCAGGCCTGTTGTCTTCTGAAGCTTATCAAGCCTATATACAAGAGTATTTCTATGAATGTATAACTGTCTTGATGTTTCCGATACATTAAGACTGTTATCAAAAAATTTATTAATAGTTGATAATGTTTCATCATCAAGATCATCAGGGGATTTACCATCAAATATTTCCCTGATAAACATCTGACATAAAGGAAGTGGCAGCTGATATATAAGGCGGCCTATTCCAAGTCTGTTATAAGCAACAACATTCTTGTCACTGTAGAATATCTTTCCTACATCAAGTGCCATATTAGCTTCCTTATATGATCTTGATACCTCTCTTATATCATTAACTATAGTGCCATAAGCTATATGTGCTGAACTCATAGCTTCAGTATTAAGCATATCTATAACAACCTCTGCTGTCTTATCAAGATCCTCATATGTCTCATTCGGCTTAACTTCTCTGACAAGTATTATACTCTTTTCGTCAACAGCTGTTATAAAATCTCTAGTTCTTGAGGCAAATAATGTTCTTATTGTCTCAAGTGCATTAGTATCCTTCTCATGCTTTGTCTCTATTATATATACAACTCTTTTGACATCCGTTTCAATATGAAGCTTTTCAGCTCTTGTATACATATCAACTCTTAACAGATTATCAAGAAGAAGATTCTTTATAAAGTTATCCTTATCAAATCTTTCTTTATATGCAACAAGAAGATTCTGTATCTGGAATGCTGCAAGCTTACCTAACATGAAGACATCATCACTTGTTCCTTTTGCCAATATTATATATTCAAGATTACCATCTTCAACAACCTTGAAAAACTGGTATCCATTAACTACCTGACTATCTGCTGGTGAATCTATAAATACAAGTGCATCAGCTGTACATTCTGCAACACTATCAAATGTTTTTGCGACAACCTTACCCTCTGCATCAATAACACATAAATCAACTCGTGATATTTCTTTTAATCCATCGACAGTTGTCTGTAAAATCTGATTTGAAATCATATCATACTCCTATTCCTATACCTGCGATTTACTTAAAGCTACATCCAACACTTAAGTTTAAAACCCATCATTAATCTTTTACTGTCATACCACTTAATATTGTAAAAAAACTTTCTTAAGCTTATGCCCCTATATTTCTTAAGATTAACATCATATTCTTCTTAAGATTGGTTTAACTATAATTTGACACTTACTATAGTATTGTAAAGCAAAATCGCAAAAAAAAAAAGAGGAAATGTATAGAAATTATACACTTCCTCTAAATTTTATAAATTGATTATAATTAGAAACGGTAATTAGTGTGTAATTACGTTCTCTGTTTCCTTATCAAATACATGAAGTCTTGTAACATCCATAGCAAATGTAACTTCATCACCAGGACGAGCTGTTGTTCTAGGATTAACCTTAGCTGTACATGTAACATCACCAATTTCATAGTGAAGGTTAACTTCAGCACCAAGTAATTCATATACTCTTATTGTAGATACGAACTTAGAATCTGCATGAGCTGCGATGAATTCTGGATCATCCTTAACATCTTCTGGACGGATACCAACTACAACTGTCTTTCCTACATAACCGCCATCAATAAGCTTCTTGCTCTTCTCAGCTGGAAGCTTGATAATAACGTCATCACTCATCTTAAGAGTAACCTGTGAACCTTCCTGAGCTACTGTAGCATCGATAAGGTTCATCTGAGGAGATCCGATGAAACCAGCAACGAAAATGTTGTTTGGTGTGTTGTAAAGGTTCTGAGGTGTATCTACCTGCTGGATAATACCATCCTTAAGAACTACGATTCTTGTACCAAGTGTCATAGCTTCTGTCTGGTCATGTGTAACGTAAATAATTGTTGTCTGTAATCTCTTATGTAACTTAGAAATCTCAACACGCATCTGAACTCTTAACTTAGCATCAAGGTTTGAAAGAGGCTCATCCATAAGGAATACCTTAGGACTACGAACGATAGCACGTCCCATAGCAACTCTCTGTCTCTGACCACCTGAAAGAGCCTTTGGCTTACGATCAAGTAAATGCTCAATATCAAGAATCTTAGCAGCTTCATGAACTGACTTATCTATCTCTGCCTTTGGTACCTTTCTTAACTTAAGACCGAATGCCATGTTATCATATACTGACATATGTGGATATAACGCATAGTTCTGGAATACCATAGCGATATCTCTATCCTTAGGCTCTACATCGTTAACGAGCTTGTCTCCAATCCATAACTCACCTGAGCTGATTTCCTCAAGACCTGCAATCATACGAAGTGTTGTAGACTTACCACAACCTGAAGGTCCTACGAAGATGATGAATTCCTGATCTGCGATTTCAAGGTTGAAATCCTTAACAGCTACGAATCCGTTTGGATATACTTTACAAACATTTTTAAGTGATAAACTTGCCATTGAAAACTTTCCTCCTAATATAAAAGAACGCATATGCGTTTCTGATATTTCATATTGTACACTAACAGGCATTTCTTGGCTATATGGTAATTAGCCAAATATAGTTAATGCTTTTTTATCACTTTTACCATAATTACTACCACAATATATATTTTGCACAAAATTACAGCTGAAATCTTCACTAACATCAACAAAAAAATGCGTATTTATGCCATTTTCAAGACATACTTATAACAAATCCATCTGTATTTTTATCAGTATTTGTTATCACAATAGTGCAGCATAAATTACGTATTTACTATTTATCATATCCGACCTGTTATTTCAGCCTTGCTTTTTTTAAAACTACAGGCTACAATCTAATCAGAATATATCTTCTAACTGGTTTGTATCTATGCACACCTGATACAGAGCCATATGTTAAAAGTATGTGTGCAGAAATGAGGATTACTTATGGATATAATGGATGTAGCTGGTTTATCAATGGATCTTAGCTCTACACGTGTTATCAATGATGTACAGGTTGCTGTCCTTAAAAAATCTCTTGATACATTAGAATCTAACGGAGATGGTTTAACTAAGATGATGGAAGCATCTGTAACTCCTAATCTTGGTCAGAATATTGATATCAGAGTTTAATTTAAAGGGTTTAAGCACATTAAACAAAAAGATTGCCGTATTAAGAACTGTTTATACTATACGTTAATGGATAAGTTCATCTATCGTTTATAGTATATTTTCTTAATTACGGCAATCTTTTTTATCTTGTAATTTTCATTATATTATGGCAATCTTTTTATCTTGTAATTTCCATTATAACCATATACACTATGCAGGCAGCAATTGTTGCTATCAACGGTTCTGTTATAATACGCTTTTCTGCAGTTGCAGTGCCATCACTTTTTTCATTTCTGCTTTCATCTTTATCTGTTTTACAGCCTGGCTTGAAGCTGGCTTTTATAGAATCGAGTGTTCCATTGCGTTTTGCCATATTTTTTATGCACAATATTGCAAGAAACATAAATATGGCTGCTATAACAAACATCATTACAAGGTTTAAAAGCATTGATGTCATAGGAATATCTGTACTCTGTACCGCTGTATTGTTTATTACTCCATCGTACATTTTGCACAGCTTTAATATCTGTACAACTGTTATTGAATACGTGTTAACTGCAAAATGTGCACATACAGATGCCCATATGGATCCTGTTGCCTCAACCATATATGCAAGTACAATCCCTACTACAAAAGCATATGCAAACTGATTGATATTCATATGAAATATTCCAAATACAACTCCACTTACAAGTGCAGCTTTTAATATTCCACACTTTCTATATGTCCCATAAAACATCCCTCTGAACACAAACTCTTCAACAAGTGGAGGAATAACCGCCACAAGAATAATCTGCACTATATATGGATATTCCATCATCCCCTGAACGGATGTATTCAGATAATTCTTAGAAAAAAGCATTGTAAGGCTGTTTAAAAACAACGTCATAGGAATAAGAAGATATCCTGTAAGTAGTGACATAATAATATCTTTAATGCCAATAAACTTATACTGCATATCTTTTCTTATGCTTATCTTCATAACAAATATATATAAAAGTGCCAGTACAATCGTGATTGCCTCACCCAATATATATATAATCCATTGTGGAAATGCTATTCCAGCAGCAGTAAGCATTCTTAGCTGTACTGCCGATAATGTACTAAGAACTATATATCCAGCCAGAAAAAACGGTAGAAACCAGTTGATTTTTTTTACTTCCATGCTATAGCTTCCACTTCAAGTAATACATCCTTTGGAAGTCTTGCAACTTCTACACATGAACGTGCAGGAAATGGTTCCTTAAAGTAATTCTTATATATTTCGTTAATCTTTCCGAAATCATTCATTTCCTTAATAAAAACTGTTGTCTTAACAATATTCTCAACCTTTGAACCTGATGCCTCAACAAGATTGCAAAGATTCTTAAACGCCTGGTCAGCCTGTGCTTCAACCCCGCCTTCTACTATTTCACCTGTTGCTGGTATTACTGGAATAACTCCTGATGTATATACCATTCCATTAACCTCAATAGCCTGTGAATATGGTCCAATCGCACTTGGTGCCTTGTCTGTACTAATAACCTTCTGCATATAATCCTCCATTCTTATACTTTCATATTATTTTAATAAACCATCGCAAATGTCTGACTATTGTTTTTTATGCAACACATACTCAGACAAAAACAACCAGTACTAATTGTATAACAATCAGCCTGGCTGTTCAAGAAATATCTATTTATTTTTCTCATTAATTATAATTGAATCTTCTGTTATTATAACCTTCCCCTGCTTTAAAAGTCTTCCTACAGCTCTCTTGAATGCATTCTTGCTCATATCAAAATGCTTCTTAATAATCTCCGGATCAGCTTTATCATTAAAACCAAGGCTTCCTCCGTTCTTAACAAGAGCATCATAGATTCTGACAGAATCTTCATCCATCTGAAGATATGCTTTCTGGTGGATACTTATAGTAAGCTTTCCATCATCTCTTACCTTTATAACACGTCCGTAAACAACATCACCTATCTTTATATCATCTGACATTTCATTGCGTGTTATAAAGCCATAATATGCATCATCTATGGCAACATATATTCCATGATCTGGCTTTATTCCAATAACTGTGCCGCTTACAGCACTGTCCTTGACATACTTATCTGTTGTTGTAAGATATCTGCTCACCTTCATCGTTGCAGCAAGTCTGTTACTTCTGTCTATGTATAAAGCTACAAGATATTCATCTCCCTGGTTGACATGTGTTGTCTGTTCTTTATATGGAAGAAGTATGTTCTTCTCCAGTCCCCAGTCAAGAAATGCACCTATATTACTTACCTCACACACCTTAAGCCTTGCAAGTCCGCCAAGTTGTACTTTAGGCTTGTTTGTTGTGGCTATAAGTCTGTCGCTTGAATCTTTGTATATAAATACGGTGAGTGCATCACCTATTTCTATATCTTCTGGCACCTGCTTTTTAGGAAGTAAAACTTTATCATCTTCTGTACCAAGATATACACCAAAATCTGTTTTCTTAATAACATTAAGACATTGTGTTTTTCCCAGCTGTATCATGTGAGTGGCTCCTTTCTATTCTATCTTTATATAGCTTCTTCGTTTATTATTTTACCGTTTAAGTATCTGTGCAAAAAAAATCCCTCGCTTAATAGCGAGGGTTAGCTGGGCTTGAGGGATTCGAACCCCCGAAATGCTGGAATCAGAATCCAGTGCCTTACCACTTGGCGAAAGCCCAATATCGTGACAACAAAATGAATTATATACTATGTTTTAAAATAATGCAAGTACTTTTTTTAATTTTTTTAAATTTTTTTGATTTTTTTCAACATGGTATTTCATAAAAGGAAAATACTATCTTCTGACTATTCTTACTGTACCATCTTTATCAGTTCCAAGATTAGGGGAATCAACAAAAAACTTATATTTATCAAGCACAGTATCTTTCTTCATATCATAAAGTGCCTTATCTATATTAATATCCTCATAGTCCTTTGTTGCACCTTCAAGATTAAACCTGCTATCCTTCCTGAAATCAAATATAAAATCAGCTGGTTCTGAATGCTTAGGTGCCTGATTAGTAAATAAACCGCCTTGCTGTGATTCATTTGCTTCTAATTCTTTGTCTGCCTGCAATGTACCAGCAGTTCCTGTCATATCTGACACTGTATCATTATATGAATCATTGTATGTACTAACTTTGCTGACATCATATGTTCCATAATGGGCATATCCTGAAACTAACATATAACTGCACCCCTTTCATTACCTATACTGCTTTTCGCATACATGATATCGGTTTGGGTCATACATTACTTAACCATATTCCGACATATTTTTACATATATATTTCAAATTGCCAAATATATTACCATTGTCATCCAGAAACTGCCTAAAACATATAAAGCATATAAAATTATAAACATATAAACATATAAACTTATAAACTTATAATAAAGAAATTTTAAGAAAGACACTCACTTCTTATTACTGGAAATCCTTCTTTATAATCTTTTATTATAAATGGATGTCTTCTGGCATATTCGTATATGCTGTCACCAAGTCTGCCACAAACCAGCTCTTTCAGCTCCACAGAAGGTTCTTTTCCAAGTGCAGCACATGTTGGTGTAAATGCTATAACCAGTTTATCATCCTTTTTCATAATTCTAAGAGGCCATATTTTACAGTCAAAAGGCTTGTCCTCATCAGATAATATGCAGCCTTTATGCACATCAAGATAATCACAGGCTGCTTCTTCCTCCTGATTATCTGTTTTATATTTATGTTCAAGCTTCATCTGTCCACAATCATCATACATTCTGAACTCTGATATAACATTATATTCATTGGCATGTGATAATTTTTCACACTCATCCTTTGGAAAAAGAGGTGTTTCCCATAGACTGCATCTTCTAAATGAACAACAGAATCTGCACTCTGCACATGACTCTTTTGATAGTACCTTTGAAAGCATTACAATCCTCCATTCTTGTGCACGCTGCATTTATAACCATATACGCTGCTATATTCAACTGTATTACTTTTCAGCTGCACTGTATTTTTTTAACATTATTTTAGGATGATATGATTCCTTTGCTTTCCGTAATCCAGGAATATTTATATCTTCCTCTCTGTTTATATACATTACATTTTTTAAAGCTTCCGCATGCATCTGGTTTATGGCTGCATAACCTCCAGCAGCAGCATATTCGCCAATACATTTTTCGAAATGTATATCAACTGTATCATCATTTATATAGGAAGCTATCGTCATAGCAGCTGGAACATCATTGACATATAATATTCCACCTGTCAGTGCAAGGTCATCAAAATGAAGTAATGCCTCTTTTATAGCTGAATACTCCATATTTATTGAAGCATCCCCATCTTTGATATGTTCCTTATACCAGTTATCTTCTATTATAACAGCATCTTCTATATTACCTGCACCAATCTCACTATATCTTATGTTATTATAAGTTCTTTTAAACTTTGATAAGTGGTTTTTCTTTTTATGATAGGCTCTTCCTGACAATTCTGCCAGCTCCTGCTGTCCATATATATAATCGCTGTCGCCATCATCTTTTTTATATTCAAGTATATTCCCATACACAGCATCAAGCACTTCCTTTTGTTCTTCCGTCACAAAACAAAATTCAAGTTTTCTGTTATTTTCCAGTGCATCCTGTCTTATTGCTTCCAGTGCTTTATCTGCTTTTCCATGTCCAAGAGGAAATGTATAACCATGTCTGCTTCCATATCCCTCATAATATCTTATGAGAAAATCTTTATAAAATGACACTTTTGTATTATATTTTGATTTTAACAGATATATATTTGCAAATGATGCATCACTTCCCATATATCCAGATTCTTTTACACATTTACTTATCCAGTCACAATCCTTTAATTGTGGCTCACTAAATATCAGCATACACACCTCCCATTCCAACATATTTTGAAATAATACCACAGACTATTTCTTATCTCAACCTTCATTAAATAAACACATAATAAAATTTATCTAAAATCAGTTAATCATAGTTGATATATAATTATTATTATTCTAAAATATGATATAAATGTCTGATGTATAATAAGACATATATAACATCGAAAGGAGCGGCTTTATAAGGCCACCATATTATTATGAACAAAAAAAATATAATACTCATACTGATTGGGATTTTTCTTATTTCCCTCAGATTCAATGTAACATTTGGACATATCAATATTGATATAACTAACGATTGTGTGGGTTTTCTTCTGATTGTACTTGGTGCTGTACACATGATGCATCGTAACTCACTTTTCAAAAAAGCTGGTATCGTGTCAATAGCCGGACTTATCGCATCAATCGCTGCACAGGTTATAAACTTTATTAACTGGCAGGATGCCGCAGGCACTATGCTGTCCATATCTATGGGAATAACTGTTATATTTGCAATATATTATACTTACTATTTTACAGAAGCTCTCATTATGGAGGCAAATATCCAGGAAAAGTCTGCTGCCACACGTAACTTCCAAATGACATGGCTTATTCTTTCTGCAGCCATATTTGTACACTTTATGGCATTTGGAGCTTCTATTACATTATATTCAATACTTGTTGAAGCGGTAGTTGGAATATGCGCTATATATTATTGCTTTTCTGTTTACAGCTCAAGCAGACAGCTTTATGAAGATTAATATCAGACTAAGTATATGAAGTTTACCTGGTCATCAATACATAAAACAAGCTTCATATTTACTTACTTTATTAACAGCATTTTTAAATATGCTTTAGAATATTCACATTTTACACTCAGAGGTTGACTTTATCGTAACAAAATGTTTACAATAAGCTTGTCAAACGGAAGGGAAGGGGTATAAAGATTATGAAAAAACTGGAAATCATCATCAGACCGGAACGACTTGACGACTTAAAGAATATACTTAACAGCAATGGTGCCCATGGTCTTATGATTACCAATATAATGGGATATGGTAGTCAGAAGGGACATAAGCAGGTATATAACGGAGTGGATTTTGGTGGCAATCTGCTGCCTAAGGTAAAAGTTGAATCTATTGTATCAGATGAAACATATGAAAACATTATAGACCAGATCATAGAAGAGATTAACACTGGTGTATATGGCGACGGAAAGATTTTCGTATATGAGGTTTCTGATGCAATCCGTATCCGTACCGGCGAACGTGGTAACGATGCATTATAATTTTATCAGCATGAAAGCATCAATGGAGATGGCATTAATCGTATTTTAATTGTACGATTAGTGGCATCTTTTTTTGTATATAACTTATGCTATCTGTATCCCATAACCATACAGATATATAGCTGCTTTTTTGCAGCATTCATACGACAATCCCCATATACGTATGAACATACAGAATATCCCTAATTCAATATATTCTGTAAATGCTGTGCTTATACGCACAAAAAAGATTCACAGTTCCTTACCCAGACTGTGAATCTTTTTATTATGCATTTATCTGTTTTTCACGCACTCATAAAGCCATGAATACTTCTAATCATAAGTCCTACTTTTACACGCTTTAATCCATCCCATTAGTTTTACCAACAGAATCATCACCTGTAAAATCTGTGTCCTCAATTCCTGCTGTATTTTCTACTGTATTTTCTGTTATATTTTCTACTATATTTTCTGATATATTTTCTGCTGCATTTTTTTCCGCCAGTTCAGCTGCCACTTTCTTCTCTTCTTCAACCAGCCCAGCCGCCGCTTTCTTCTCTTCTGCTGCTTCCTGGGCTCTCTGCTCGTTAGTATTCTCAAGTGATTTGAATATTCTTGTAAATATAAATGAGTCAATATACAAAACTAGTGGAATAGTTATAATATATGCTGTAAAGTACTGATATGAAAATATCATAAGTCCATATGTAGCAATCATCATAACTATCGTCTGTGGCAGATGATGGACACAAAGAATGAGTGAATTCTTTAATATTCTAAATGCTTTATCATCATATCTTGATAACATTGCAAATGCATAAAGTACTACACCAGCCCATACTATAGCACATCCAACTATAGCATACATAAATATAGTTCCAATCATAGAGCCGCTTCCTGTAAATGCCCAGTAAGCACACGCACGTATATCAAGAAACAATAATAAACCTACAGCTGCAAGAATTATTTCCACTATAAGTCCCTGTAAAAAATTCTCTTTAAACGACTTTATAAAGTCTTTAAACACATAATTCTCTTCATCCTTAACAAGCTTCATTCCTGAGTAAAACGCTGCCGTAAGCGAGGCACCTATCGTTACAACAGGAATACAGAATATAAATGTAATAAGTGCAAGTATAAGAAAATCCCCCGCCTTTGTCAGTCCTTTAAACAACTTGCCATCTAATCCAAAACCTTTCATAATAATCCTCCATTCTTGCGCTGTTTCTTTGCGCATCTCAAGTTTGTGCGAAGCGCAAATCCTGCGTGTGAAAAATCTTATTTTTCACATTATATACCTTTCTTTAATTTTAATATAATGTAAATGGTCAGAAGAACAAAAGCCGTTTGTTCCTGTAGAATAAGACTTTTGAACCTGTGACATTGATGAGTGTCAGAATTCACTTCTGCACCCATATCTTAACATAAAACAAATAGACTATATCAGATTATACTTACATGTTGTATAAAAATCAAAGAAATTTTCATATATATTGATTAAATGTTTATAAAAGCTGTTTTTTTTAATGTTCTTGTATGATAAACTAACAAATGTTTACTTCATACCTCACTAAACAGGCAGGCATGAATATAAGCATATATTTACACCCTGAAATAATAATGGAGGACTTATGGCCAAAGGACATTCTATCAATGATGAAATAAAAGAACAAAAAAAGAAATTTAAGGAGCTTTCCTTATCCGAAAAGTTCCAGTACATATGGGAATATTACAGACTTATTATAGCCGCTGTAATTGCTGTAATTCTTGTTATAGCCTCATTCATACATGCATATATACGAAACAATTATGATACAGTGTGCGATATAGCCGTCTGTGATGGAAAACTTACAGGCTATGATACAGATGATGATCTTCTTACAACCGGATTTACTAACTATCTTGGTATTGATGGAAAAAAAGAACGCATTCATATTGACTACAGCTACACACTTGAAGAAAAATTCCTGGATCAGGATCCACAGATAAGCAAAGAAAAAATATATGTGCTTTCCCAGACTAATAACCTTGACGGATATATGTCTGAATACAAGGATATCGACCATTTCTGTTTTGATACAAGCTGTTTTTTCTATGATCTACGTGAATTGTTCTCAACAGATGAACTTGATGAGCTTTCTGAATACATTATATATCACACTCACAGTGATGGTGAAACTATTCCCGTTGCTATAGATTTATCAAATGCACCAGAAATCACCAAAACAGACCTCACCATGGATCAGCCATGTTACGGAATAGTACAATCTGCCAGACACCCGGAAAATGCTGCTGACTTCATAAGATATGTGTTTGATATGCATAAATAGTTGTTTGATTGAATATTAGTTGGTGACGAACGGACGACAAATATAAGCTACAGGCAGTCCTGCACACTATGTTCAATGCCAGAAGCTTTGA
>ULWZ01022204.1_pt1 | contig 14881 bp, 8 predicted proteins | sample 1960811 | NCBI WGS metagenome assembly ULWZ01 (sample SAMEA4835825, study PRJEB28245) | human gut metagenome | biome: gut microbiome; material: fecal sample | place: Denmark | collected 2008 | reverse complement strand
ACAAGGCTGTAGAGTTGACCTATAGCTATGAGATGCCTAATGGCCTCTTCCGTAAGACAGTGCGCTATTACAACGAGAACTTAATCAGAGAGTTGCTTGTTAATTGTTTGGCTCATAGTTCAAGAACCATATCCAACGACATCACAATCAAGGTATATCCAGGTTATGTCAGCATCTCCAATCCAGGTGGTCTCCCTTTAGGTGTAACCAAAGACAACATCCTTCATACCAAACATAGACGTAATCCGAATATGATTGAGATACTGACTGCATTTGGGCTGATGGAAGGCGAGGGTTCTGGCTATGACTTAATTTATGAGTTGGATGCAGTTGAAGCGAAGAAGCAACCAGAGATAGAATCAACTTTCAATACTGTCACAGTTTATCAAAGTGCAGAGATTACGGATAAAGAAGTTGTTCGCTTGATGGATTACGTTGACCACAATTATCAGCTTTCCCAAAAGAACAAGATAGCTTTTGGTATTATAGCAAGAGAAAAACGTATTGCGACAACCGACCTATCAAGGACTCTCCAGCTCTCTGCAGAAGAACGCCTTAGAAGTTATGTGGATAATTTAGACAAAAATCACTTGATAACAAAAGGTGGTGCAACCAAAGGTGCATACTATCAAGTCAACCCTACGCTATTAGCAAATACAAAGTCCAACATCGTTACGACGCTAAAGACAATAGAGCCTTATGTACTTAAAGCTCTCATCAAAGAAGACTTGCATAGTCATCCCATGAGCAAAATTTCAGAAATAGCAAGCAGAATTCCAGATGTGGACATGAAGGAAATCAGAAAGATGGTCTATTCTATGGTTGGTAAAGAAGTTCAAAAGAAAGGGGCCCGCGTTAACTGTAGATACTATTTGATCTGATGGCTAAAAAAAATATAATTGAAAAATAAACGTTTGTTAAAAAGATTGTAACTATTTGATTATCAAGCAAGGTTTATTTTTGACAATTCATATTTTGAAGCTAAATATTGAAAATAAAACGGCTTGGAGTACAAAGATCGTGCGCCACATTACACAACATCTCTGAATGTTGACAAAACACTCGTGACGAAAAGCTACGAAAAATAGGTCGTCTCCTTGTTAATATGGCAAAAGATGAACTACAGCAATGCACCTCCGCCATCACTGCCATGTGACTTCATTCTATATATAATTATCTCCTTCCATAGTTAGAGTTGACTAAGGAAGGAGATGTTTTTTTATAGAGATACTCCCATCACGCTGAAGCCCTTGGCAATAGTGTGACGTACGTCGTATGCAGCCGACGGGTTGAGAAATAAACTTTAATAATAATTATTCTATTCTTTTTACTTTCATATCAATATATTTTATATATTTGCATAATCAATTTGTAACGACAGACTACTAATTATATTATCAAACTTAAATATACCGTTATGAACAACATCCCTTTAGTTTTTTGGCTGATTCCTATTGCCAGCGTTGTAGCATTGGGAATGGCATGGTTTTTCTTCCGCTCGATGATGAAAGAGGAAGAGGGTACTGACCGAATGAAAGAAATCGCCGAGCATGTCAGGAAGGGTGCCATGGCTTATCTGAAGCAGCAGTATAAGGTTGTGGCTATTGTCTTTGTGGTGCTTGCCATCGTCTTTGCTTTTATGGCTTATGTGCTGAAGGTGCAGAATCCGTGGGTTCCGTTTGCATTCCTCACCGGCGGATTGTTCTCTGGATTGGCAGGTTTCTTTGGTATGAAAACCGCTACTTATGCTTCGGCGCGTACCGCCAACGGAGCGCGTACGGGGCTTGACAAAGGACTGAAGATTGCTTTCCGTAGTGGAGCCGTTATGGGTCTGGTCGTTGTCGGACTCGGACTGCTCGACATTGCTATATGGTTTATTGTGTTGAATGCCGTCTATCAGGGCGAGTCGACAGCCCTCGTCACCATCACCACTACTATGCTTACCTTCGGAATGGGTGCTTCTACACAGGCGTTGTTTGCCCGTGTGGGTGGCGGTATTTACACCAAGGCTGCCGACGTGGGAGCCGACCTCGTGGGCAAGGTTGAGGCTAACATACCCGAGGACGACCCGCGCAATCCTGCAACCATTGCCGATAATGTAGGCGACAACGTAGGCGACGTAGCCGGAATGGGTGCCGACCTCTACGAGAGCTATTGCGGTTCGATACTCTCTACTGCAGCTCTTGGAGCCACAGCATTTGCCATGAATGGCGACATGCAGTTGCGTGCCGTCATAGCACCGATGATTATTGCTGCCATCGGTATTTTCCTTTCGCTCATCGGCATCTTCATGGTGCGTACAAGGGAGGGCGCTACGATGAAGGAACTTCTCCACTCGCTTGGCTTGGGCACCAACGTCAGCGCCTGTCTGATAGCCGTTGCTACGTTCGTGATACTCTATATGCTGGGCATTGAAAACTGGTTGGGTCTCTCGTTCTCCGTCATCAGCGGTTTGGTAGCAGGTGTCGTGATTGGTCAAGCCACCGAATATTACACCTCGCACAGCTATGTGCCTACGCAGAAGATAGCCGAAGCATCGCAGACAGGTCCTGCCACTGTTATTATAAAAGGTATAGGCACGGGAATGATTTCGACGATGATACCAGTTGTTACCATCTCCGTAGCCATCATGCTGAGCTATCTTTGCGCCAACGGTTTCGATATGTCGCTGTCGGCAAAGTCGATCAGCACTGGTCTTTACGGCATTGGTATAGCCGCAGTGGGCATGCTTTCTACGCTCGGCATAACGCTTGCCACCGACGCTTACGGTCCGATAGCCGACAATGCGGGCGGCAATGCTGAGATGAGCGGACTGGGCAAGGAGGTGCGTGAGCGTACCGACGCTCTTGATGCACTTGGCAACACTACCGCAGCCACTGGTAAGGGATTTGCCATCGGTTCGGCTGCACTTACTGCCCTTGCCCTGCTGGCATCGTATATCGAAGAGATAAAGATAGCCATGATACGTGCCGTGGAGAACGGCAAGCAATATATTGATTCTGCCGGCAACGTGTTCGACCCTTCGAATGCTTCGACCATAGACTTCATTGAGTTCTTCCAGGTGAATCTTATCAATCCAAAGGTGCTTGTAGGAGCATTCCTCGGAGCCATGGCAGCCTTCCTCTTCTGTGGACTTACTATGGGAGCCGTGGGCCGTGCAGCCGAGTCGATGGTGCAGGAGGTGCGCCGTCAGTTCCGCGAGATAAAAGGAATACTCGAAGGCAAGGCTACGCCCGATTATGGCCGTTGCGTAGAGATAAGCACACGTAGCGCCCAGCGCGAGATGATACTGCCGTCGTTGCTCGCAATCATCATCCCGATTGTTGTGGGACTGGTGCTCGGAGTGGCTGGCGTACTTGGATTGCTTACAGGCGGATTGGCAGCAGGTTTCACCCTCGCCGTGTTCATGTCCAACTCAGGAGGAGCTTGGGACAACGCCAAGAAGATGATAGAGGAGGGCCACTACGGAGGTAAGGGTAGCGAGAACCATAAGGCCACTATCGTAGGCGACACCGTAGGCGACCCGTTTAAGGACACCTCAGGTCCGTCGCTCAACATCCTCATCAAGCTCATGTCGATGGTTAGTATTGTCATGGCAGGCTTGACAATTGCATTTCTTTAAAACGAAGAATATTGTATTAATATAAGATTATAACCTTATATTAATATAAGAAAGGAACGCCGCGAGTATGTTTTCTCCTTAAAATCAGTTACCTTTGCAGGTAATATTGGTTTTAAGGAAAAAACATACAACAATAAAAATAAATAAACGACAAATGAAAAGACTACTACTATTATCTGCTACGACAATCCTTTCAGCGGTTATGTCGGCACAGACCGTGGAGCGTATGAACAATTTGAAGCCCGAACAGAAGTCGATGGCTGTAAGCCTTAAGCTCACAGGCGAACTGTCTACCGACCGTAAGGGCGACTACAGACAGATGCGCGACCTCTGTTTTCAAGTACGCGACATCGACCTCAGTGACGCTAAGAGCACCGAGATACCAAAGAATGCGTTCCATTCGCGCCACCAACTCCTCACCATCGCTCTGCCAAAGGTGCTGAAGACCATCGGAACACAGGCGTTCTTTGCCTGCGACAAGCTTCAGAACATTACTATCCCGGCATCGGTAGAGAGCATCGGTGCAGCCGCTTTCTCGGGATGTAAGAGTATGACTGAACTTACTATCGACGGCGCTCCTGTAATCGGTGAATACGCATTTGCACGTCTGTCGGGACTGAAGACCGTCAAGGTCAATTCGAAAGTGCCGCCAAAGGCTGCCGTTTCTTCATTCTATGGTGTAGAGCCAGGCAGCGTTAAGCTCATCGTTCCGAAGGGTAGCGAGAAGGCTTATATGAAGGCAGCAGGCTGGAGCCGCTTCTATGCCGAGCCGAAGATGGCAAAGGAAGTGAGCGACCCGACGCTGTGCCTCACCCCAATGCCGCAGACCCTGACCGTTCAGAAGGGTGCTAAGGCGCTGAACGTGCAGACAGCCTGGAATATATTGCTTGACAAGAAGGATGATAATGTATTGAACAATGAGGTGGAGCGTGCTCGCGAGATGCTTACTGGTCGTATCGGCAACATCGTGAACAGCCGTCAGCGCGGATTGCAGCTCTTTCTCGCCCTCGACTCGTCGCTTGACGACGACGAGGCTTACACTCTTACTGTAGACTCTAAGGGTGTGAACATCAAGGGTAAGTCTCCGCGCGGTGTATTCTGGGGACTGATGACTCTCGACCAGATTCTTCTTGGTTCGGGCAATAAGGAGTGTGTCGACGCCATTCCGCAACTCACCATCAAGGACACTCCTCGCACTCACGTACGTGAATTGATGGTCGACCCAGCCCGTACATTCATTCCGCTTGACGAGCTGAAGGCTTTCATCCCCGAAATGGCTCGCTACAAGCTCAACGCTCTGCACCTGCACCTTGTAGACGACCAGGCTTGGCGCATTGAGATTAAGAAGTATCCGCAGCTTACCGAACAGGCTTCATCACGTTGGGGTCAGGACGACCTGCTGATGCCTTACAAGGGCTATTACACTCAAGAGCAGATGCGCGACTTGGTGAAGTTTGCCGCTCAGTATCACGTGGAGATAGTACCCGAGATTGAGATGCCGGGCCATGAGGTAGCTGCTATCAGTGTGTTCCCCGAACTTACATGTCATCAGCGTCAGGTGCCTATCCGCACCACATGTGGTGTTTCCAACGAGCTTCTTTGCCCGGGCAACGACTTCACTTACGAGTTCTTGGGTAATGTATTCAAGGAGATTGCCGACATTTTCCCGTCTAAGTATATCCATCTCGGTGGCGATGAGGCTGGCAATCCGGCACTCGACTGCTGGACCGACTGCCCCAAGTGTCAGGCTCTGAAGAAGAAACTCGGCATCACAACTACCGACCGTTCGGAGAACTGGAAGCTGCAGGGATATATGTTCGACCGCGTTATCGAACTCCTGCGCGACACATATCACAAGACACCGATGTTCTGGTATGAGACCGACTTCAAGAAGATTCAGCCGGGATGCGTAACATTCGCTTGGCGCAACGGACTCACCGACAAGGCTCTGCAGGCTGCCGTCGAGAACAACGCACGCATCATGCTCTGCCCGGGCGAGCACTGCTACTTCGACTATCCTATGGCTAAGGGTGACATGCCTGAGGTGAACTGGGGAATGCCCGTAACTTCGCTCAAGGCTACCTACGCTCTTGATCCGGCTTGGGGACACGACAAGCAGTTTGAGCAGAACAATCTTTTCGGCGTAGCCGGAACGCTCTGGAGCGAGTGCATCACATCGCCCGAGCGCATATACTATCAAGCTTATCCTCGCTCTATAGCCTTGGCTGAGGCAGGATGGAGCCAGCAGCAGAACCGTTCGTGGGAGTCGTTCATCAAGCGTATGAGCCCGTTGGCTAAGGATATGATGCGACGTGGTGTGACTTTCTCTATGGAATACTAATCAAACAAAACGCTAATAATCAGGATGAACATCAGAACTGTTATCATGTCATCGGCTGTCGTTATGGCAGCCATGACTACTAATGCCTTTGCTGCAAAGAAGAATGCGGCAAAAGCGAACAAGAATCTCACGGCTCAGATTGAAGCCGGTATGCGCTCTATCACCGAGGATGCTGCACGTGCTCACGTGTATTTCCTCGCCGACGACCTGCTTGAGGGTCGCCGTGCAGGCGAGCGTGGTTCGCGTATAGCCAAGCAGTACATCATCTCGCAGATACGTCAGGCAGGACTGAAGCCTCTGTTGGGCGATTCGTACGAGCAACCGTTTGAGGCTTGCGCTGTGCAGAAGCTCAAGCGCGGCGTGCGTTTCTATGTCAATGCCGACTCTATAGCCAAGATTAAGAAAGGTGTATATCAGTCGATGGCGCTTAGCAATGTGCTCGCTGTGTTGCCTGGCAAGAAGACTGACGAGTTTGTTGTGGTAGGTGCACATCTCGACCACGAAGGCGTGTACAACGACTTGGCTGGCGACAAGATATACAATGGTGCCGACGACAATGCTTCGGGCGTGGCTGCCGTGTTGCAGATTATGAAAGCCTTTGTAGCGAGTGGAGCACAGCCCGAACGTACTGTTGTGTTTGCTTTCTGGGACGGCGAGGAGTTTGGATTGCTCGGTTCGCAATACTTCACCGACCATTTCAGTGAAATGTCGAAGGTGAAGGGCTATCTCAACTTCGACATGGTGGGCAGCGGTACAAGCAGCAAGTATCTGATGTACTTCTTCACTGCGGCTCATCCCAAACTGGGCGAGTGGCTCAAGAACGACGTCAATAAATATCAGTTCAGCACTTTCGAACCCGACTATCGTGCTTGGGAGAATCCCGTTGGCGGCAGCGACCAGCAGTCGTTCCATCTTAAGGGAGTGCCAATCGTGTGGTATCACACAGGCGGACAGCCTCATTACAACCAGCCATCGGACGAAGCGTCGACCATAAACTATCCGAAGCTTACGGACATAACACGCGCTTCATATCTCACAACTTGGCATTTGGTCAACGAAGCGGAATATTAGTTTAGTAAAGCAGCATCAGTCCGGCAAACGCCGCCCAGCATATCATTCGTATAGGGTTGATTTTTAGCGCCATTGTACCAATGAGTGTAGCTGTGAAAATATAAAGGCTGATGCCGAAATACCAGGGGTTTATTGACGGTGCCGAGAAATTCTCTCTGTTCATTAACAGCAACGCGGCGGCGGCAATAAGCCCCACTACAGCCGGGCGCAGACCCGACATGATGCTTTGCACCACTATTGAGTTCATGTATTTCATGAACAGACGACAAATCAGAATCATCAGTATGAACGACGGCAATACCAGTGCCAGTGTGGCAGTGGCGCTTCCCAGCACAGCCATTGTTTCGCCCATGGCGGCATTGTGTACAGCAGTGTAGCCGCAATAGGTAGCGGCATTGATGCCGATGGGGCCTGGGGTCATCTGGCTTATTGCCACAATGTTGGCAAATTCAGCCGATGTCATCCACGCGTTGTGCGTCACCGTCTCGCTCTGAATGAGCGACAGCATTCCGTAGCCACCTCCAAATCCGAACAGACCGATTTTGAAGAAGGTGTAAAAGAGTTTCAGAAATATCATTCGGTTGGTTTTATTAATAGTCCATACAAATATCCGCACATTCCTGCTGCGGTAAGAACGAAGATAGGATTCACTTCAAGCAACCATATAAGCAATGCGCAGGCTATAGGAATCCAGCAGTTTATCCATGAGATGCGGGCAGCACGACCCATGCTGAACACCGGTGCGCATATCAATGCCACTACAGCCGGGCGTATGCCGTTGAATACGGAGCGTACCACTTCGTTGTCCTGGAACTGATGGAAGAACATGGCTATGAGCAATATTATCACGAACGACGGCAGTGCTACTCCGAGTGTGGCGCAGATGGCACCTCCCATCTTGCGCAGCTTGTATCCTATATACACGCTCATGTTCACCGCCAAAGCTCCTGGACACGTCTGTGCCACGGCTATAAGGTCTAGAAAATCCTTGCGATCCATCCATTTATGACGGTCAACAATCTCCGATTCTATCTGTGGAATCATAGCATAACCGCCACCAAGAGTGAAAAATCCTATTTTAAGAAAGATACGGAATAAATTAATGTACATAAAACCATACCAAAAACAATAAGCCCCACTCCCAACGAGGAAGTGTCAAAATGGGAGTTATAGGAATTTAAGAAGAAGTTAATCCATCTACGATGAATGGAAGTTAACAGACAAATGCTTTGTTTTCAGCAATCTATACATATGTCCGCTAACTTCTGTTAACTACGGGCAAAGCCCAAACTTCCTATAATTTCTACTTTGACACACCTCCTCTCCCTACTGGGGAGAGGTTGGGAGTGGGGCTTTTTTTATCTATTACTTATTGTTTTCAATCCACTTGCGTGCATTGACGAATGCCTCAATCCAAGGAGTTACGTCGTCCTGACGACGCTCGGCAGGATACCAAGCGTTCTGCCATGGGAAGATGGCGCGCTCCAAGTGGGGCATCATAGCCAAGTGACGGCCGTCGGCTGAACAGATACCGGCTACGTTGTAGTCTGATCCGTTCGGGTTGCCCGGATACTCAGCGTAGTTGTAGCGAGCCACAACGTTGTACTTGTCCTCAGCCTCAGGCAATGAGAACTTGCCCTCGCCGTGAGCCACCCAGATGCCGAGCTTGTCGCCGCTGAGCGATGAGAACATCACGCTGTTGTTCTGCGGAATCTCCAAGCCGAGGAATGTGCTCTCAAACTTGTGTGAGTTGTTGTGCAACATGCGTGTGCGGTGCTCGTGCTCCGGATTGATAAGGTTGAGCTCAACCATAAGCTGGCAGCCGTTGCAGATACCCAATGACAGAGTGTCCTTGCGTGCATAGAACTTGTCAAGAGCCTCCTTAGCCTTCGGATTGAAGAGGAATGCACCAGCCCAACCCTTAGCCGAACCAAGCACGTCAGAGTTAGAGAATCCACCACAGAATACGATCATGTTGACATCCTCGAGAGTTTCGCGGCCGGTGATGAGGTCGGTCATCATTACGTCCTTCACGTCGAAGCCTGCAAGATAGAGTGAGTATGCCATCTCGCGCTCGCCGTTGGTACCCTTCTCACGGATGATGGCAGCCTTGATACCCGACGCTGTGCGACGGTCGGCAGAGATGCCGTAGCTTTCGAACGAGCCCTTGAACGAGTCGTGGAACTTCATCTCAACAGGCTGCTTCTTGTAGTTGTCGCGGCGCTTTGCAGCACAACCGTTGAAGCTCTGGTCGCGGTCGAGCAGGTAAGAAGTCTTGTACCATGTGTCGCGCAGAGCGTCGATGTCGAAGGTGTGAGTATACTCGTCCTTCTTGATAACGATGGTGCGCTCCGACGGAGTGGGGTAGCCGATCTTTGCGTAGCCGATACCGTTCTCCTCCATGTAGTCCTTGAACTCCTCCTTGTACTTGTCTGAAACCTGGATTACAACGCCCGGGTTCTCGGCAAGGAGCATCTTGATGATGTCGTTGCCAGCGAGGCTGTGCAGGTTGATGTGCATACCGCCCTCAGTGTTGGCGAAGCACATCTCGAGCAATGTTGTGATAAGACCGCCGGCAGAGATGTCGTGACCTGCCATAATCCAACCCTTCTCGATCATGTCCTGAACTGCGTTGAAGCAGTCGGCAAAGTATTCCGGATTCTTTACGGTCGGAACGTCGTCGCCTACGAAGCCGAGGCTCTGAGCGAAGGCACTACCGCCAAGACGCTGCTCGTCGAACGAGAAGTCGATATGATAGAGTGAAGAGTTCTTGTCGTTAACCAATACAGGCGAAACAACCTTGCGGATATCTGAAACTTCGCCACCTGCGCTCACGATAACGGTACCCGGAGAGATGATCTTTTCTCCATTTGGATACTGCTGGCTCATTGACAGCGAGTCCTTACCAGTCGGAACGTTAACCTTCAGAGCCAGACAGAACTCGCTCAGAGCCTTAACGGCGCTGTACAGACGAGCGTCCTCGCCCTTCTGCGAGCGGCATGGCCACATCCAGTTGGCTGAAAGCGAAAGGCTGTTCATGCCGTCGGCGAGAGGAGCCCAAACGATATTGGTCAGAGCTTCGGCTACAGAGAGAACCGAGCCAGCCTCAGGTGAAGCCAGACCAGCCTGCGGTGCATGACCGAGAGCAGTAGCGATACCCTTCTTGCCACGGTAGTCGAGAGCTACAACGCCACAGTCTGAGAGAGGCAGCTGAATCTGACCCTGGCACTGCTGACGTGCAATCTTACCCGTTACCGAACGGTCTACCTTGTTGGTCAACCAATCCTTACATGCCACAGCCTCAAGCTGCAGTACGTGGCTTACGTATTTGTCGAGAACGTCGTCCTTGCCGTTCTCCGAAGTCTCCTCGTGAGTATACTCGGCATCCTTGTAGTGACGCTCTACAGTTTCGTCGCGCATGATGGTCTTAGGTGAGTGACCGAACATCTGGGCAACGTCCAGGTCGAACGGCTTCACGCCGTCGCCCTGCTTGAATGAGAAGTGTGCGTCGCCAGTGGTTTCGCCTACTACATACAGCGGAGCACGCTCGCGCTCTGCAATACGGCGTACGTGGTCGATATGTTTTTCGTCGATGAGCAAGCCCATACGCTCCTGGCTCTCGTTGGCGATGATTTCCTTAGCCGAGAGAGTCTTGTCGCCGATAGGCAGTTTGGTCATGTCTATCTCGCCACCACACTCCTCTACGAGCTCCGAGAGGCAGTTGAGGTGACCAGCCGAACCGTGGTCGTGTATAGAAACTACAGGGTTTACGTCCTCCTCGCACAATGCGCGAACGAGGTTGTAGGCACGCTTCTGCATCTCAGGGTTGGCACGCTGAACGGCGTTCAGCTCAATACCGTTGCTGTAACGGCCGGTATCAACCGACGATACAGAACCGCCACCGAGACCGATGCGGTAGTTGTCGCCACCAACAACGACAACCTTGTTGCCCTTCTGCGGCTCCTTCTTCAGGCAGTCGCGCTTTGTGCCGTAGCCTACACCGCCGGCAAGCATGATAACCTTGTCGTAGGCATACTTCTCCTCGCCCTCCTGGTGCTCGAATGTGAGCAACGAACCGGTGATGAGCGGCTGTCCGAACTTGTTGCCGAAGTCAGAGGCACCGTTCGAAGCCTTGATAAGAATCTGCTCAGGAGTCTGATACAGCCACTTGCGTACGGGCATGATGTCCTCCCAGTCGCGTGTCAGGTTGTCGTCGTCCTTGAGTCGCGGATAAGATGTCATGTACACAGCTGTACCGGCGATAGGCCATGAACCTACGCCACCACCCATACGGTCGCGAATCTCACCGCCAGTACCGGTAGCGGCACCGTTGAACGGCTCTACAGTAGTCGGGAAGTTGTGAGTCTCAGCCTTGAGCGAGATTACGCTCTCGATGTCCTTCACCTGGAAGTAGTCGCTTGTAGACTGATCCTTCGGTGCGAACTGCTCTACAACCGGACCCTGTGCGAAAGCCACATTATCCTTATAAGCAGAGAGAATCTTGTTGGGGTTCTCCTTGGTGGTCTGCTTGATCATTGCAAACAGCGACGACTCCATTTCCTTGCCGTCGATGATGAATGTACCGCCGAAAATCTTGTGGCGGCAGTGCTCAGAGTTGATCTGTGCGAAACCGAAGATTTCCGAGTCAGTCAATGGGCGGCCCAGTTCCTTCTCTATCTTGTGGAGATATTCAATCTCTTCAGCCGACAGAGCCAGACCCTCCTGCTCGTTGTATTCCTCGATGTTATCCACGCGCTTGATAGGCTCAGGCTGGTGGTTGACGGTGAAGATGTCCTGGTTCAGACCCTCGTACATGCGCTGAAGCATGGGGTCGTGGTCGGCATCTTTCGAGTCGACAGGGAAGTACTCCTCTATACGCGAAATGCCGTGGAGGCTCATATTCTGAGTTATCTCTACGGCATTCGTACTCCATGGAGTAATCATTTCGCGGCGTGGGCCCACGAAGAAGCCCTCGACAGTCTCACCCTCTATGAGTGTAGCACCGCCGTAAAGCCAACACAGTTCATTGATCTCATCTTGTGAGAGCTGGTGATCCACTTCTGTAGCGATCACGCTCTTGCTTGGAGTCATGAAAAATAAAATCATACTGCTTGTATATGTGTTTTGATTTGAATTCTATCGTTTGCAAAGTTACTACTTTTTAATCGAAAGCCTACCGATTTATTATTATTTATTTTTTTTTCTTTGCATTATTATCATTGTTTGTTTAGGGGAATAATGATATTTACGTCGCAACGGGAGTTCGCCGTTCCTATTATGGACAATAAATTAAGCCCTAAACCTTGCACAAAACCTTTTGTTTGTGCAAGGTTTTATGCTTTTTCTGTTAATAGACCTTAAATAAGTGTTCTTTTGCACGGAAGAATAGAACAATCTGATTACCTTTGCAACCAATATTTTAAAGGTAATTAAATTAAGATGAACAAAATCAAAACAGTTTGCTTGACAGCAGCGATTGCCTCAAGCAGCTTTTCGTTTGCAGGAGGACTACTTACAAACACCAATCAGAACGTAGCATTCAACCGTATGATGAGCCGTGAGGCTTCAATCGGCATCGACGGTGTATACTTCAATCCGGCTGGCGTTGCTTTCTTGGGTCAGGGCCATCACCTCTCGCTCAACTGGCAGTTGGCTTATCAGGACCGTTCAATCAAGAACGACTACCAGTTGTTCACCAACAACGTGAACAATCCTATCACACCACGTACATTCAAGGGTAAGGCTTTTGCCCCCGTCATTCCCTCACTTCAATATGCTTACAACAAGGGACGCTGGTCGTTCCAGGCTAATCTGGCACTTGCCGGTGGCGGTGGAAAGTGTACTTTCGACAACGGACTTGGTTCGTTTGAGAAGATTGTGAGCGAAACTGCTATGGGAGCATGCCAGTTGGCACAGGTTGTTGACGGCGTTGCAGCCCAGTATGGCGTTCCTGCCGTATTCTCAAGCAAGTTCGGTAAAGACGGCAAGTACACCTACGACAGCTATATGCACGGTCGTCAGTATTACTATGGTATCTCGATAGGTGCAGCTTATAAGGTAAATGACAACTTCGCAGTATATGGCGGTGTGCGTACCGTATATGCATTGTGCAACTACTACGGATATGTACGCGATATCAAGGTAGGCAACATGCCTCTCTATCAGGTGCTCGACCCCACCAAGACAACTGCTGCCGACATCGAGCTTAGCTGCGACCAGACTGGTCTCGGATTCACTCCGATGATTGGTGTAGACTATAAGACCGACCGTTGGAACTTCTCGGCTAAGTATGAGTTCAAGACTCGCATGCGTCTTAAGAACAAGTCGGTAAACCAGACTCCTTCAATCGGTAACCTCGATGGCAACTTGCGCAACGCATATCTCGCTGGTGGCGTGCCTGAGGCAGCTGCCGACGCTATCCTTGGCAATCAGAAAGTGCAGGGTGCAACAACAATGCTCAAGCAGCAGTTCAACACCGAGCTTGATGAAGCAATCGGCGAATACGAGGATGGAAAGAAGATTGAGGGCGACATCCCTGCTCTTCTCACTGTAGGTGTAGGCTACAAGCCAATCGACGAATTGCGCATCAACGTAGGTTTCCACTGGTTTGACGACAAGCACGCTACTTCTTACAACAACCGTCAGGAGAAGCTCGACCGTGGTACATTCGAGTACAGCGCAGGTGTAGAGTACGATATCAACAAGAAGTTCACCGTAAGCACAGGCTGGCAGCGCACAAGCTACGGCATGACCGACGACTACATGGACGACAAGTCGTTCGTAGTCAGCTCTAACTCGGTAGGTGTAGGTGGCGTAATCCACCTCTCAAAGAAGATGGATCTGCAAGTAGCCTACTTCCATACATTCTACGACACAATGAAGACACAGAAGGACAACTATTCAGCCGACTTCACTCGTAACAACAATGTGTTTGGAGTAGGACTGGACATCAACTTCTAAGTCTCATCATATAATTTGCTTAAAATAGGCCATATAACTTAAAGTTTCGGCAAGTGGTTATCGGCAATCGCATTGATATTAGTTTATCGTGTGATTGCCGTTTTTTTATGTCCTCTCAACACAATATTTGCATTTTTACTTTTGAAAACTATGAGTTGAGCGCACAAGGAAATCTTTAGCTCGAAATTCTCGAGTTTTGAGCAATTTGAGATATGTTGTTGAAAATCACTGTGTTGCTACGTTAGTGTTGAAAATCGGCAATGCTATCAACGTAAAAAACACTCCCTTTTATTGCAAAACGACCACTTTTGCCTTTCATTTTAGCCTTGTTTGCATTGCAACTGTAGTCCTTTTACACTTCAACTGTAGTCCTTTTGCAATGCAAAGAAGCCTTGAATGGATTTTGGTGTGGCATTTTACGTCGAAAAACCGATAAAAACCGCCTCAGAAATCTCTAGAATCAATTTTCGTTTTGTAACACTTTTTTACTGCTTGTACAATATTTGCATGCCGTCTTTTATTTTATTCGTTCAATAACTTGCTAATAATGAAACTTTTTTGTAGCTTTGCTGCGAACAATAATAAATGAACTATGAATATGAAATACGAACCAGTAAAGTACAATAGTCGCGAGGAGGCTATAGCCGCTTTGCGTCGTATGAATCAGCGGAAACGAGAATTGGAGAAAAGAGTTCAAGAAGAGTTTTTAAAGGCACGTAAAGAGGCTGATAATTGTTATGCAAACCTTTAATGATTTTATAGGCTATTTTAGCCACAAACCTGAATAAAAATCTGTTGAAGTGCCGAAAATGTGAAGTTTTACACATTTTTGGTTTCTCTTTTGTGTAAGCGTATCCGCGATGCAGCCTTGTCCATATTTTTTTATC
>ULWZ01060842.1_pt1 | contig 15641 bp, 16 predicted proteins | sample 1960811 | NCBI WGS metagenome assembly ULWZ01 (sample SAMEA4835825, study PRJEB28245) | human gut metagenome | biome: gut microbiome; material: fecal sample | place: Denmark | collected 2008 | reverse complement strand
ACAGATGTGATTAATTCACGAAAGTTTTTGAAGTAATTTTTTTAATAAATTTATATAAAATACTTGATATGTATTATTTATCATAAGTTTTTTCTTATTATATTAATTATTTTAATTGTTATATAAATATATTGGATACCGTATGATATTATTAAAGGCCACATGTTTATATTAAGGTATGTTAAGGTAAATAATAAACTTGTTTTTATAATAACAGCAATTATATTAATTTTCATTAATTCTTTTGATTTATCCATTGCTTGCATGCATATTGATAAAGGGTTTAAGATATAAGATATTAAAAAGATAATTGATGTTATTTTTAAATAATTTGATCCTAGGGTAGTATTAAATAATAGTTTTAAGCATTCTTTAGGGAATATAAATAATATTATAGTGAAAATAGCACCTATAATTAATGATAAATTACATGCAAGAAGTAGTTTTCTTTTTGTTTCTTTATATTTTTTATTTGCATAGCTTTTTGTAACAGCAGGAAGTAAAGCATTTGATATTGCACCACTTAAAAAATTTGGCATCATAACCATTGGTAAAACATAACCTGATATTATTCCATATTCTTTAGTTATATAAGTTGTTTGATATCCTAGTTTTAGAAAAACAAATGTAATAATAATGGGTTCTAAAAATAAACCAATTGATGAGATTAATCTTGATGTTGTCGTGGGAATAGATATAGAAAATATATCTTTAATATTATTTAAATCAGGTTTTATATCATTTTTATTTATTTTTGTTTTATTAGGCATAAATAAAAGAAGTGTTACAATACCTAAACTTTCACTTAAACAATTTATAAATACAAGTCCTGATACGGCATAACTTATGTTTATTTTTAATAAATAGGGTATTATAAATATAATGGATATTATTCTTGTTATTTGTTCTATCATGTTGGATACTACATTTGGAAACATTTTTTCTTTACCAAAGAAGTATCCTTTTATAATACTTGATGTTGTTATAAAAGGAAGTGTTATACCAATAGATATGATTGGATAATAAAGTATTTCATTATGGAGTAAATTATTAGCTATAAAGGGTGATAAAATAATTATAATAATTATTAAAAATATATTAAAAATAATAGCTATGGGAAGAAAACCTAAAACTAATTTTTTATTATTTCTTGTTCCTTCTGCGACAAGTTTACTAATAGCAGTAGGTAAACTTAACGTAGCAATTGTAATAAATAAATTAAATGTTGGTAAAACTAACATATAAAGACCTAAACCATCTACACCAATTACACGTGTTGTAATAATTCTTATAACCATACTAAGAATTTTAGTAATAAATCCTCCTAATGCTAAAATTAATGCTTTTTTTATAAATTTTTCTTTCATTTATTTCACCTAAATAATTATATGAATAAATAGTAATAAAAAATATTAAAAATTGTTATAGTATTTCTTATTAAATTTATAATTATTATTCATATTTATTACTGGTATATAAAAATCTTTAAAATCTAATAATTTTACTCGAAAAATAATAGTTTTTTTGATATAATATTAATTGAGTTTAGGAGTGAAGTGCATGAAAAGAAATGAAGTAGATAAAAGCAAGTTATCGCCAATGATGGTTCAATACATGGATATAAAAGATAAGTATGAAGATGCGATTATCTTTTTTAGGCTTGGAGATTTTTATGAAATGTTTTTTGAAGATGCAATTTTAGCATCTCATGAACTTGAGTTAACTTTAACAGGTAAAAATTGTGGCTTAGAAGAAAGAGTTCCTATGTGTGGTGTTCCTTTTCATTCATATTTACCTTATCTTGAAAAACTTGTTAACAACGGACATAAAGTGGCTATTTGCGAACAATTAACAGATCCAAAACTAAAAGGTATGGTTGAACGTGGTGTTATACAAGTTGTTACTAAAGGGACTTTAATGGAAGCAAGCAGTATTGATGAAAAAACTAATAATTATGTTGGCAGTATTTATGATTATAATCATTGTTATGCGATAAGTTATACTGATGTAACAACAGGAAATTTTTATACAGAATTATTTAGTTATGATATAGATAAACTTATTAATGAAATAATAAGACTTGATATAAAAGAATTAATTGTAAATGATATAATTGATAGAAAAATAATAAATACTTTAAGAGAAAACTATAATATTTTAATTACAATAAGTAATAATTTATTAGAAAATGATACTTATAAATATATATATGAAGATATAAAAGATATAAGAATTGTTAATTCTGTAAAACATTTACTTAATTATTTAAATGAAACTAAAATGGGTAATCTTAGTCATTTACAAAAAGTAAAAGTAATAGATAAAAATAAATATCTTGAATTAGATATTTATTCTAAAAGAAATCTTGAACTTGTAGAAACTTTAAGATTAAAAGAAAGAACTTATTCTTTACTTTGGTTACTTGATAAAACTAAAACTGCGATGGGTTCTAGAACACTAAAAACATATATTGAAAATCCTTTAGTAGATAAACATGAAATAGAAAGAAGATATGATTATATATCTACTTTACTTACAGAATTTATTTTAAAAGAAGAATTAAGAGAACTTTTAAATAATGTATATGATTTAGAAAGATTATGTGGAAGAATTAGTTATGGTAATTTAAATGCAAGAGATTTAATTCAATTAAAAAATTCAATTAAAATGCTTCCTCATATTAAAAATATTTTAGATGAAATTAAGTTTGATAAAAGGCTTGAAACTTTAGAAGATTTATATAATTTACTTGATATTAGTATTAATGAAGATAGTCCTGTTAGTATTAAAGAAGGAAATATAATAAAAAAAGGGTATAATAAAGATCTTGATGAATTAAAAAGTATGTCTTCTGGAGGGAAAGATTTTATTCTTGCTCTTGAACAAAAAGAAAAGGAAAAAACAGGAATTAAGAATTTAAAAGTAGGTTTTAATAAAGTATTTGGTTATTTTATTGAAGTTCCAAACGGTCAAAAATCTTTAATAAAAGATGAATATAATTATACAAGAAAACAAACTCTTTCTAATTGTGAAAGATATATAACTCCTGAGTTAAAAGAAAAAGAAGATTTAATTTTAAATGCTGAAGAAAAAAGTATGGCTATGGAATATGATTTATTTATTGAAATAAGAGATAAAGTTAGAACTTATATTCCTAAACTTCAAAATATATCTAATATAATTAGTGAAATAGATGTTTTATGTTCTTTAGCAGTTGTAGCAGAAGAGAATAATTATGTAAGACCTAAATTAGTAGATGAAAGAAATATTTATATTAAAGATGCAAGGCATCCAGTTGTTGAAAAAGTATCACAAAAAGATTATGTGCCAAATGATATATTGATGGATGAAAAAACAAATATCTTATTAATAACAGGGCCTAATATGAGTGGTAAATCTACTTATATGAGAACACTTGCAATAATTATAATAATGGCTCAACTTGGTAGTTTTGTTCCTTGTAAAGAGGCTAGTATTCCTATATTTGATAAAATATTTACACGTATCGGAGCAAGTGATGATTTAGTAAGTGGTGAATCTACTTTTATGGTTGAAATGAAAGAAGCTAATAATGCAGTTAGTAATGCTACGAAAAATAGTTTAATTTTATTTGATGAATTAGGTCGTGGAACAGCAACTTATGATGGAATGAGTTTAGCTCAAAGTATATTAGAGTATATCCATGATAAAGTAAAAGCTAAAACACTTTTTTCTACTCATTATCATGAATTAACAAGTTTAGAAAAAAATTTGAGATATTTGAAAAACGTTCATGTTTCTGCTAAAGAAGAAAATGGTACAATTACATTTTTGCATAAGATAAAACCAGGTGCAGTAGATAAAAGTTATGGTATTCATGTTGCTAGTTTAGTTAATCTTCCTAAAGAAATAATAACAAGAGCAAGTGAAATACTTGATTTATATGAAAATAAAAAAAGTAAAAAAGCAATATACGAACAAACTTCACTATCTTTTGATTTTAATGAAGAAAAAGAAAGTGAAGTAGAAAAAAAGCTACTTGAAATTAATCCTTTAGAAATAACACCACTTGAGGCTTTAAATATTTTAGATGAATTAAAAAAAGAAGTATTAAATAAAAAATAAGGAGGTTTTTATGGGAAAATTATTTATCGTAGGAACACCAATAGGAAATTTAAATGATGTAACAAAGCGTCAACTTGAAACTTTAGAAAATGTAGATATTATCCTTTGTGAAGATACAAGACATAGTTTAAAATTACTTAATTTTTATAAAATAAAAAATAAACTTATTTCATATCATAAATTTAATGAAAAAGAAAAATCTCCATATTTAATAGATGAAATAATAAAAAATAATAAAAATATTGCTTTAATAACAGATGCTGGAATGCCATGTATATCAGATCCTGGTTATATTTTAGTAAAACAAGCAAGAGAAAATAATATTGAAGTAATAGGAGTAGGAGGAATAAGTGCTGTTACAACAGCTTTATCTATAAGTGGTCTTGATACTAAAAATTTTAGTTTTTATGGCTTTTTTCCTAGAGAAAATAAAACTAAGAAAAGAATTATTAAAGAAATAAAACAAAGTTTAATTAAAGTATTTGTTTTTTATGAATCGCCTAAAAGGTTAATTGATACTTTGGAATTTTTAAAAGAAGAACTTGTTAATTTTAATATTTGTGTATGTTCTGATTTAACTAAGTTACATGAAAAAGTATATTATGGAAATATAAATAAAGTTTTAGAAGAATTAAAAGATAATTCAAAAAGTGAATTAGGAGAGTATACTTTTATTATAGAAAAAGAAGAAATAGAAGAAGAACAAGAAATTAATTATTCTATCGAAGCATTACTTATTGATATAATTATTAAAAATAATCTTTCAATGAAAGAAGCAGTTGATAAATTAAATAAAGAAACATCTTTTAGTAAAAAAGATATTTATAATGCTAGTTTAAATATAAAAAAAATAATAGGTTAGTCTATTATTTTTATTTTGTATTAAGTTCATTTAGTTTATCATTTAATTTAGTATTTTCTTCTTTTCTTTTATTATCTTGTGCTTTTTCTAAAGTGTACCATCCATTTTTAAACATAAGGTTAAAGGCATCTCTTGCAGCACATTTAACATCATCAAAAATGTCATAAAACTTATCAAATAATAAATCATTACTTGCTTCATCAATAGCAATACTTAAATTATTAGACATATTTTTTTCATTTTCTAAGATAACTTCTAAATAATTTTTTTCATTCATATTTATAGTTTTACTAACATTTACTTCAGGATTATTAACTTTATTATTCATAATTTTCCTCCAAATAAATCATACTTATTAAATCTTCACATATATCTTTATGCATTTTATAAATATCACAAATAAAATCTTTTATTTCAGGATCATTAACTTTTAAACTAATGTCATAAGCAAGTTTACATGTTGTATAGTTCCAGTTAAAAATGTCACAAATATAAGATAAATCTTTTGTAGATATTATTACTGGTGGTTTTTCCATATTATCAATTCCTTTCTATTGTTAGTTTTAGTAAAAATAAAAAAAATATACTAATATTTTAAGTATATTTTTATAATATTAAGTTGTTATTTTATATAATTTTTTTCTTTTAACCAAGTTAAAGTATCTTTAATTGTTTCTTTAATATCTTTGTTTTTAAAACCTAATTCTTTTTTTGCTTTAGCATTACTAAAATTAGCATTAGAAGATAGAGTATATAAAGAATATTTTGTAAATAATGGTGTTTCTTTTTTTATGTTGTAATATAATTCAAAAAAAGGTGCAACTAATTTTGCTAAAAAAATAGGTAATACTAGTTTTATTCTTTTTTTATTTTGTAAATCACAAATTAAGTCAGTTAAATCTTTAATTGTAATATATTTATTAGATAATATATAACATTCATTTTTATTATCTTTTTCACAAGCACTTATGATACCATCTGCAACATCTCTAACATCTACGAAGTCATAACCACCTTTAACAGTAGCAAAAAGTTTATTATTTGCAACTTGTTTTATTAATTGTGTTAAGTGACTATTTCCAAAATCATATGGTCCGATAATTCCTGAAGGCATAATAATACAGGCATTTAAATTTTCATTTTTAACTTTATCCATAATATATTTCGTAGTTTCTGCTTTAGTTTTTGCATATAATCCTTTTACTTTGTTTTTATCAAAATCAGTTTCTTCTGTCATTAATTCATTATTAGGTTTTTCATAAATAGCATGTACACTACTAATATAAATAAGTTTAGCATTTTTTTCTAAAACTTTATCTATAATATTTTTAGTACCATTAACATTAATATTATAGATAGTAGGATTAAATTTAGATTTAATATATACAACTGCAGCACAATGAATTACAAAAACTTGTTTATCATTAATATTTTCAAAAACATCAGATAAACTATCTTTTTTTGTTACATCTCCATAATAAATTTTACAATTTAAGTTTTCTAATGACTCAATTGAAGAATTTTTTAAAACAAGTGCTCTTATTTCATTATCTTTGTTTTGTTGTAACTTTCTTATAATATTATTTCCTAAAAAACCATTTGCTCCGGTTATTATATAAACTTTTTTCATAACTTACCTCCATTTTTAAATAATAAAATATTAATTCTTTCTATATATAATTATAGCATAAATTGTAATAAATAAATAGTTTTATTTATTATTTATATTATGATATAATTGTATATAGATATTCAAAACAAATAATAAATTTTCAGGAGTTAATGTTATGAAAAAAATATTAATATTTTTATTAATTATAGTAATTGGTGTAGGGCTTACCGGATGTGTATTTTCAACAAAAAATAATATTTTAAAAAAAATAGAATTAGAAGGTTTAAATTGTGAATTACAAAAAGAGATTAATACACATAGAGGTTTTCTTGGCGATAAATCTTATTTTGTAATGATGAAGTGCTTTGATTTAAATAGTGAAAAACTTTCAAAAAACTGGAAAAAATTGCCATTAAATGATGAGCTAAATACTGCTATGGAAATGATTCAATGTACTGATGATGAGTGTAAAAATGTTTATGAAAGATATGAAATACCAGATATAAAAAATGGATATTATTATTTTTTAGATAGGCATAGTGAATCTAAAGATAGGTATGATAGTTCTGATTTAAATAATAGGTTTTCTTGGAATTTTACTTTAGCACTTTTGGATGTAGATAAAAATATTATTTACTATTATGAATTAGATACATAAGTATAATAAAGAAGAAATAAAAAAAATAGTAATTTGTAGAAAAAATTAAAAATATGAAAGATAAGAAACAAAAAAGAACAGTTATTTTTGGTATAATATGTGCAGTAATAATAGGAGTTTGTTTAGTAATACAATTTGTTATTAAAAAAGAAGATAAAAAGTTACAAAAAGAATGGCAAAGTGTTGGTGATTTTATTATAGATTCATTGTTTTTTAAAAAAGTAACGACAACTTATAATTTATTAAACTCTACGGTTAGTTTGGTGTATTTTAATAACCTTTGTACTATAATGTATTTACGAAAGGAGAAAAATTATGAATCAAGAAAAAATAGGAAAATTTATATTAAAACTGCGTAGAGAAAAAAATATGACACAGCAAGAATTGGCTGATAAAATTGGTGTTACAGATAGAGCAATATCAAAATGGGAAAATGGTAGAGGCCTTCCTGATTTATCATTGATGATGCCATTGTGTAAGGAATTAGGTATAACAATAAATGAATTAATTAGTGGAGAACAAATTGAAAAGGAAGATTATCAAAGCAAACTAGAAGAAAACATATTTAAAACGATTGATTATACAAATAGAAAATTCGCAAATAAGAATAAGATGTTTAAAATAGCAATTGGAATAATGATAATTTTAATTACAATAACTGGATTAATGTTTTTTGTAGATGTTAATAGAATGAATAACAATGATCCTGTGGTATTTAGTACATGGGGATTTAAATATGCTCCTTTGGTTGATTTTCATGAAGAAAAAATTATAAGCGAAGTAGAAAATTATTTGTTAGAAAAATCGGATAATGAACCCAAGCATCATGAAAATGAAAAGTCATTTGTTAGTATTAGAACTTATTTAATTGAAGAAAAAAATAAGCATAAACTTTATAATGTTTATGCATGGGTTTTAGAAGAAAAATATTATTTGGAGAATAACAAGATAAAACAAGATAGTAGTTCTTCTATTCCTTATATGTTTGTAGTAGAACAGACTAATGATAAATATAAAGTTACTGATTCAAGAATACCAAGAGATAAAGTTTATACTGAAGATATGAAAAACATATTTCCAAAAAGTGTAAGAAAAGATATGGATGAAATTCATAATGATGGCACAATTAAAAAGTTAAAAATGGATATTGAAAAGCAATTAAATTTATATTTTCATAAATAATAAATTGTATAGAAAATTTAACATATAATTAAAAATTTCAAATGAATAAAAAAGTTCTTCTTTCTGTGATAGGAGAACTTTTAAAGTTTTATATAAAATAAAAACTTACGAACTTTTAAGTTTGTAAGTTGATTTTATTATGGAGCAATAACATAGGTTATTTGAAAATCCTAATAGTAAAAGTTGATAAACAACTAATCACTAAAATAATAATAGCATATTTTTGAAAAATAATAAATAAATTTTAAAAACAAATTAGAAAATATAGTTTATAACTAAAAAATATGGTAAAATTATGCTATAATAAATATGTATTTAGAGGTGATTTTTTATGTTTAATTTTAAAAAGAAAAAAGAAGCTAATAACTTAGAGAATACTGACAATAGAGATGCATATAAAGAGTTTAAAGAAGAAATGCAAAAATTTGGTGAATATGATAGTTTATCAGAGGTACCATTTGATGAATGCTTTTGGTTTATTTATAGGAATATGAAAAAAGATATTAAAGATACTTTAATTATTGCATCATATTTAAGACAAATTGAAGTTCCACTTGAAGAAATAAAAAAAGTATATTCACTAGATGACGAATATATTGAAAATTTAATAAGCAATGAAATTCCTTCACTACGTGTTAAAGCATATAAAAGATTAAAAGAAGAACTTCCTAATGAAACTGTAGCATTTTTTCCCGGATTCCATAATAACTTTGAACCATTATATATTGAATTAATAGATAGAATTGAATACTTGTTCGAAGTCAAAAAAAATCAGAAAAAAATACGTACAGATTTGGGCGACAATGAGATAATATCAAGTATTATAAGTAATCCAGCGGTATTAGTATTATTAAATTATTTTTCTGTTAAGGAATCACTTATTCTTGCATCAAATTTAGATTTACTAAGTATTGATGAAGACATTATACATCAAATATATACATTTAATGAAAATGATTTTAGAAACATATTTGAAAGTGTTAATATTACTTATATTGAAGATTTATTAACTAAAAGAATAGAAAAACTAAATAATATTGAAATGGAAACAAGTTTTTTTGATTATCAAGAATTATCAGATAAATATGAAGATTTGTTAAATAGAATTAATGATACAAAAAAATATCTTTCTGGTACCAAAAAAAGATAATATCTATTATAACGTGCAAAGATGACTTATCTTTCAAAGTCATCTTTTTCTTTAATTAAATCTAATTCTTTAATGTCATCATCATCTAGTAGATTATCATGATACATTTCGTTAACGACATCAATATATTTATCATCTTTATCATACCAACTAAGAAGTTTTCTATGTAAGAAAGATATTAATATGCCAAATTTATCTTTAAATACTCTAATGTATTTTTTAAATCATCTAATCTAGATTTTAAATATGATATTTCATTATCTTTTTCTTTAATTGTCTTGTTTAAGGTATTAACTCTTAGGTTAAGTGCTTTATTATTTTCGACAAGCATATTAATTTGTTTATCTTTATTTTCTACTTCTTCATTAGCATTAATTAAGGTACTAGATAGAGTTTGTATTTTATCATATTTTTTGATTTATTACTAGAGTAGCATTTAGATCGATTTTAAATAATCTTCTAATTCTGATAACTTAATCTTATTAGATAAATTCTCTATAAATATTTCATTAGAATAATTAAAAGCAAGAAATGTAGTATTATTGATAATAATTCTATGTGGTTCAATATAGGTTAAATTAGTTTTATCAATTCTTCTAATATTTTCATTAATAATAGTAGGTTTTACTTTAGCAAAATCACAAATAAATTTAAGTTTCTTTTTTAATGATTCATCTAATATTATTTCTTCTTTAATAATATTTACCATAGTTTCCATCCTTTCTTTTTCATAGTAGGATAGTTTTCTAAAACACAAAAAACTAATCCATTTCTAGATTAGTTATTTATCAAAACTCGAAAAGTTCGAGCAGATTTCACTATGGAGCAAATGACGGGAATCGAACCCGCATCCTAGCCTTGGCAAGGCCATGTTCTAGCCATTGAACCACATCTGCAATAACAATTATTATCTTATCAAAAGATTAATAAAAAATCAATTGTTTTATAATTTTTTTTTAAAATATTTGTGATTTATATTAACAAAAAAGAGAAATTTAATCTCTTTTTTGTTTTGTTCTTGTAATATCTTTTTCTTCACGTACTTTATTATTTATATCAAGCTCAATTATTGAATCACATATTTTATATCTATAAAAATTTTTAATATCGGTATAATCGTTTTCATTATTTGCTTTATTCATAGCTTTATGATATTCAGTTCTTTCATTTACCTTAATATATATTGGAGGTAAATTAACATCTTCGATTAATTTATTAATAAAACCTCTTATTACACGACCATTACCATCACTAAAGGGATGAACTTTTATAAGTTTACATTTAATTTCAATACACTTGTCTAAGTAATCAAGTAAAATATTAGGATTTTTACTTTCTCTAACATTTTTAGAAATATTTATTAATGCTAGAATTTCTTTATTAATTTCTTCAAGTTTTGGCCTTATCATACTCCATTCAGCAAGATCTGTTCCTGTACCTGGTAAATAAACATCAAAATTTCTAAAAGTTCCTGCACATTCGGGATGAGGGCTAGTTTTAAATAGCATTCTGTGTAAATCTAGTAAAGTATAAACATCAAACATATAATTAATTTCACTTGAATGGATATATTCATACATGTATTTAAGTCCTTCAATTTCAACTTTTCCATGAATATCGTTTTTATTTACTTCTTCAATTTCACTTTCATTTTTTATATATTTATTAACAAAAGCAGTTTTGATTTTATCAAACTCAATTGTATCCCAATTTATTAAATAATAAGCTTTTATAAGAGTTGTAGGTATTTCTGCATCGTTTGAATATAATTTATTTTTACTTTTTCTGTATTTATATCCAAGAAAAGATTCTTTTATAAAAAACATTGGATCAAGTCCCGAATTAATAAATTTGGTCATTAGTTTCATTGCTTCTTCCATATATACCTCCATTTGATGCTAAATTATACCATTTTTTTTAATAAAAGTCAATTTGTTTATTGTTTTTTTAATAATTGATAATAAAAAAACTTTAGAATTACATAAAAATTAATACAAGTAACCCCACGATAAAACAATAAATGGAAAAATAAATTAATTTTTTCTTTTTTATTATATTAATAAACCATTTTGTAGCAAAATAAGTTGTAATAAAAGAAAAAATGAAACTTAAAATATAAGAAATATATAAATTATTAAAATTATTACTAGTAGTAAAATCTTTTATTCCTAAGACAAAACTAGCTATACTTATTGGAAGGTAAAGCATAAAAGAAAATTTAACTGCATCTTCTTTTTTTATATTTCTTAGTAATCCTCCGGTAAGTGTAGAACCACTTCTTGAAATACCAGGAAGAAGTGCAATTCCTTGAAATAAACCAATTATAATACTATCCTTATAAGTAATGTCATTATCATGCTTTTTCCCATCTATTTTTCTAACTATAAAAAGTGCTAAAGATGTTATTAATAAAGCTATACCAATATATTTAACATTTGTTGAAATAAGATCAATTTTATCTTTAAATAAAAGACCTAATATTCCTGCAGGAATACATGCTAAAATAATTAATAAAATGTATTTAAAACTATAATAATATTTATAATTTTTAGTTTTTAAATAATTAATACTATCTTTAATTAACTTTATTATATCTTTTCTATATATAAAACTTATTGCTAAAAAAGAAGCAAAGTTAACTATTATTTCAAAGTTTAAATCATTTAAAGAATCTAAATTAAATAAATTTTTAAAAATAACTAAATGTCCACTTGAACTAATTGGTAAAGGTTCAGTTAATCCTTGAATAATACCAAGAATTATATATTTTAATTTATCTAACATAAGTTTCACCTAATAAAATATATTAATATTTTAAATAAATATTAAAAAAAATATTGTATATAATAATTTATAGGGTGACTAATATGATTTATATATATGATATATTACTTAATTTTAATACTTCTTTAATTGAGTTTTTTGAATGGGAAGAAAATGATTTAATTAAATATATTAAAAAAATTCCTATATATAAAGTAAGTGATGATTTTTTATATAATTTAGTTAATAATGAAATAAAAATAGAAAGTAATTTTTTAAATAATATAAAAGATAAAACATTATTTGATAATCAAAATAATAATTTTAAATATTGTTGTTTATTTACAAATAATAAAATAATAATTGGAGTTGTATTTAATGAAATTGGTAATGTTTTATATTTATCAAGACTTCTTATTGAAGAAGAAAAAGAAATACTTACAATAGCAAATAGATTAAGTTTATATAATATAAATTATGAAATATGCAATATTAATAATAAAATAAATGATAATTTAACAAGAAAAGAAAAAGATATAAAAAATAATTTATTAAAAACAATAAACTTTCTATATAAAAATAATGATTTTGAAAAACTAAATTATTTATATTATGAATATTTTAATAAAATAGAAAATAATAATGAAAAAATATATAATTCATTAATTTTAAGTATGGATAATTTTAATTCTAAGCATACTGCTTTATATGATATTTTAACTTTATCTTCAAAAAAATAATTTGCTAAAATTCATAAACTATGTTATAATACTTACGTATTACGTTATCGGGGGAAAGATTTATGAAAGAAAAAACAAATTATCCATCAATTGATAAAACACATTTACAAGGAATAAGTAATTTTAAATTACATCCTTTTATACCTAATATAAGTGTATATAATAGTATTAAATTAATGAATATACCTTATATGAATAATATTGCTATTGACTGTTTAGATTTAAAATTAAACTATAAAGAAATGATTAAAAATTCTAATGTAATAGCTAAATCACTTATTGAACTTGGAGTAAAACCAGGAGAAATAATAACAATATGTATGCCAAATTATGCTCAAGCAGTAGAAATCTTTTTAGCTGCTAATAAAATAGGAGTTACGGTGTCATTTATTAATTCTTTTGCTAAAAAAGAAGAAACAATTAAATATTTAAATTATTTTGAATCTCCAATCTTTATTAATTATAATAAAGATAAAGAACATAATAAAGAAATAAAGGAAAAAACAAAAGTTAGGAATATAATTACTTTAGGTAAAGATGATTTAAATAGAAAAGATTTTAATAGAATAAATGGTAAATTAATTGGTTATGATGATCTTGTTACATTTAGTGATTTAGGTTTAGTTAGTGATTTTCAAAAAGGCTATTTTAAAACTAATTTTAATGGAAATCAAGATGCTTTAATTTTATTTACAAGTGGAACAACAGGAGAACCAAAATCTGTTTTAATAACTAATAAAAATATTTTAGCATCAGGTATTTATACTAAAAACACATGTGAAATAAAACCAACTGCAGATGAAAGTTGTTTAGTTTGTGTACCATTTTGTTATCCATATGGTTTTGCAACATCTGTATTAATGAGTTTATTATGTGGAAGAACAGCTATTTTAGCACCGGATTTATCAAAAGATAATATTGAATATTTTATGAAGAAAAATCCTAATATTATTTTTGGTAGTCCTGCACTTCTTGAACTTATAAAAAGAAATGTTAGTGATGGTGTTGATTTATCATCATGTAAAGATTTTATAACAGGAGGAGATTTCTTATTTCCTAAAAATAGAAAAGAGGGTATCGAATTTTTTAAAAACCATAATTCAAATATAGGAATTTATGAAGGTAGTGGTAATGCTGAAGGTCTTGGAACCCTTACAAGTTCTTATGTAAAAAATCCAAAACAAGGAACAGTAGGTAAACTTCTTGTAGGTAGTGATGCTATTATTATTGATGAAAATGGTAAAGAACTTAAATATAATGAAGAAGGAGAACTTTGTGTAACTGGAAAACATATTTTTAAAGAATATTATAAAAATGAAGAACAAACAAAAGCAGTTAAATTTATGTATAAAGGTAAAGAATACTTTAAAACAGGAACTCTTGGTACATTAGATGAAGATGGATTCTTTACTTTAACAGGTAGGGCATCAAGATATTATATAATTTCAACATTAAATAAAGTATATTGTGATAAAGTTCAAAGTATTATATCTTTAATAGATGTTGTAGAAAATGCATGTTTTGTAGGAAAAACTGATGATGATATGTTGTTTACGGGTAAAGCGTTTATTGTTTTAAAACCAAATGTTCCTAAAACAGAAGAAACAAAAAATTATATTATTAGTGAATGTGAAAAGCAATTTGTTAATCAAAAAGGTGAAACAGTTCAACTTGAACCTTATGAAATACCAACAAGTATTACATTCTTAGATGAATTACCAAGAAAAGAAACATCTGATAAAATAGATTATCAAGTACTTGATGCTTTAGCAGAAGAAGAATATGAATTAGAAAAATTAGAAAGAACTAGAAAGTAATTTCTAATTTTTTTATTTAAAATCTTATTTTTTTATGATATAATCTAATTGTAATAAAATAAAGGTTGGTGTTACATATGGAAAAAGGTGTTGGAACTGGATTATTCTTTCTACTTGAAGCAATATTTTATATGGTTTTATTAATGATTATTTATTTTAATAAACCTAGATTAAAAACGAAAGACAATAAAGTTTATTCATTTTTAATAATCGTTGCAATTTTGGAACTTTTTACAGAACTTTTTCTTGATATTGTCGGGCCAAGATATCAAACCCTTGGGTTTTTAAGTGTTTTTGTTGCAAAGTTATTTTGTGTTTTACTTCTTATGTGGATTACAACACTTTGCTCATATATAGTTATGATATCTTTAGATATGAAAGGAAAACAAGATAAATTTAAAAAAATAAAAAGAATATTTTATATAGTGTTCTTTGTAAATATGATAGCAATATTTATCTTACCAATTGACTTTGTTTATGTAAAGCAAGCTGGTTTTACAACAGGTCCAGGAGTTAATCTAGTTTATATATTTTCCTTTGTCTTTTCCTTTGTAGGATTAGCATGTTTAATATGGAATAGGGAAAATATAAGAAATAAAAAGTTTTTACCGATGTTAATCTTTTTAGTTCTTGGTGGTTTTTGTTCGTTTATACAATTTAAAGAACCAGGACTTTTACTTGCTGTACCAGTTCATGCTTATATAACTTTTATTATGTATTTTACAATAGAAAATCCTGATATGAAAATGGTTG
>ULWZ01050979.1_pt1 | contig 16184 bp, 10 predicted proteins | sample 1960811 | NCBI WGS metagenome assembly ULWZ01 (sample SAMEA4835825, study PRJEB28245) | human gut metagenome | biome: gut microbiome; material: fecal sample | place: Denmark | collected 2008 | reverse complement strand
CCAGATGGTTGTCGCGATGACCCCTCCGCGCTTCGCGCTCCGTCCCTCCCAGGCTGCGCCTGGGCCCCTCCCGCTTATGGCCGCGGGTGGCCAAGGTTCGCTGCGGCAACCTTCTGGATTGAGTAGTAATATTCAGTGGAGCCTGAACGATTGAAGATTAGGAATATAATGATGTGTCCTCACCGCTGGAATCGGGAGGAGGATATGCAAGCAAAATATTGAACGATAAAAGATTAGCCTCCATGTGGAGGAATGGGTATGAGAAGAAAAAGTGATTTGATCATCAAGGTTCTGTCCTTGGGAGTGGGAATGGCGATCGCCATCATCCTGATCGCGAAAGTGTGCTTTGAACTGTCCTACGACAGCTCCTATAAGGATGTTGACAGAATCTATAAGATCCGCACCGGAGCCATTATGCAAGGTGAGGACAAGGATTTCGGTCAGGTCAGCGGAGCCATAGCACCGGGATTCAAGGCCGAGGTGCCGGGAGTGCTGGAGGCCACAAGGTTCACCAGCATATTCAACAGCGAGAATTTCATCATCGATGACGATGGAAGCAAGGTGGCGGCCGAGCACCTTTTAGCGGATTCCTGCTTTTTCAGGATATTCAATCGCCAGTTCCTCGCCGGTGAGCCGGAAAAGGCGTTGAGGTCGTGGAGCGGCGATGTGGCCATCTCAAAGACTTTCGCCGAGAAACTTGGTGGAGTCGGAGCGGCTGTCGGCAAGCAGATCGCCAACGAGGACAATCCGAATCTGAAGCTGACTGTCTGCGGAGTCTATGAGGACTTCCCTAAGAACGGATCGATCCACGCCGATGTCATCCTTTCCATCGAGGCGATGAGCAAGTGGAGCCTCTCCAACTGGGTCGGCAACGACAGGTACGTCGCTTTCGTCAAATTGGCCGAAGGGGTTGATCCGGCGTCGCTTAAGGATGCCATCCACGAGATGCAGAAGGCTCACCAGCCTTTGGAGGAAATGGAGAAGAGCGGACTCACTCTCTGGTACTTCCTTTCGCCTTTGGCCACCGAGCACAGCTCGAAGCCGGAGGTCAGGAACCTTGTGTTCATACTTGCCATCATCGCCGCTCTGCTGCTGCTTGTGTCCATTATGAACTACGTCCTTGTGGCGATCTCGGATGTCATCCGCAGGGCGCGCGAGGTCGGAGTCCGCAAATGCTACGGAGCCCAGCCTTGGGACATCAACAAGATCCTGCTCAAGGAGACCGCCTGGAATTTGGGTGTCTCCCTTGCCGTGGCAGCCCTGCTGATCTTTGCGTTCAGGGGTGCGGTTGAATCCCTGTTGGGAGTCCCTGTGAAGGATCTTGTCACTCCGCTTTCCGTCTGGATCATTGTCGGGATTGTGATCTTGGTGTTCCTTGTCTCCGCCGTCATTCCGGCGAGGATGTTCACCAAAATCCCTATTTCCAGCGCCTTCCGAGGCTACAAGGAGAGCAAGCGCCGCTGGAAGATCTCACTGCTTGCCTTCCAGTTCGCCATCAACGCCGTGCTGGTGTCGCTGGTGCTGATCGTCAGCTTCCAGTACCGCAAGGTGCTGAACGCCGATCCGGGCTACAACTACAGCAATCTTGTCTATGAGACATTCCCGTCCTACGACCAGACGAAGATGACAGCCATCGCCGGTGCTCTTCGCCAGCTGCCTGAGGTCGAGGCTGCTGAACTGACCTACGTGACACCTTTGGCGTCAGCTTCCGGCAATAATATTACCCTTCCTGGTGACGACAGGGAACTCTTCAATGTCGCTGATGAATATGGCGCCACGGAAGGTTTCTTCAATATGATGGGCTTCCGGCTCGTCGAGGGATCCGCTCCAAAAGGACCGAATGATGTCGCTGTCAGCAAGTCCTTTGTGACCAAGATGGCGGCTTTCGCCAACTGGTCTGACGGAGCCGTTGGAAAGATTGTCGGCATCTCCGAGCACGGGCAGGTCACGATCTGCGGAGTCTATGAGGACTATGTCATCGGAAGCGTCTCTGATCCGGACAACCGTCCGAGCGTGCGTTTCTGCTGGAACAAGGACTTCCTCACCGATGAGGAAAAGGCTGACTTTGACTGGTCAAGGCTGATGCAGACACTTGTCGTGAAGCTCACGGATGTCACTCCGGAGACGATGCGTAAGGTGGAGAAGACAATCCGGGAGGTCGCTCCTGACAGCGACGCCGAGGTGAAGTCTTACGCCGAGACGTTCAGGAGCCTATACGATCCGACGAGGCAGATGAAGAGAACCTACACCCTTGGAGCGTTGTTCGCCCTGCTGATAGCGGTGATCGGCCTGATCTCCTACGTCCGTGACGAGAACTATCGCCGAAGCGCCGAGATCGCCGTCCGCAAGGTCAACGGAGCGCAATCCTCGGAGATCGTGTCGATGCTCGTGATGGATGTGCTGAAAGTGGCTCTTGTCGCTGTCCTTATCGGTGACGCCGGGGCTTGGCTTGTGGCGCATTACTGGCTGGAGCAGTTCGCCCTGAAGATCACCCTGTCACCTCTGTTCTTCATCGCCGCCGACATCATCGTGCTGGCCATCATCGTCAGCGTCATCGTGATCGGCTCCCTGAGGATCGCTCACACCAACCCTGTCGAGTCCCTCAAGAACGAGTAGGGTAGTCCTGCTATCCCGGTCGCTGAGCGTGCCATCGTTGAACCCGTGGTTCGACAGCTCACCAACCATCGAAATGCGATTGCAGTGTCGTGGCAGATAACTATCTGTCAACTAATATAATAAGCAAGTACGTGGTGCATAAACCGGCACCACGTACTTGCTTTATTGTTTGATAATGAGCTACTTAGTTGCCACTCGCTCGGAATCAATGAGTGGCGGTTAACCTGTTGATTGACAGTGAATAAGCGTTGTACCTTTGGTGGAAAACTACTGAAGGTAAATTATTATATTCTTGATAATGAATATGTTCCATCCCATGGTCCGCTAATGAGTTTTACTTGAATATCAGCGTGAAAACAGTCGCTTCGGAGTCCGAGCGGGTGAGGCGGAGGGTGCCGCCGTGCATCCTCATGATCTGACGGGAAAGGCTCAGTCCGATTCCGCTGCCCTCAGGCTTGGTCGTGAAGAACGGAATGAATATCTCCTCCTGGCTTGCCGCGCTGATAGGCGGCCCGTCATTGCTCACATTGATGATGACGTTGTCCCTCTTGTCAATCTCGGCAGAGATTTCGATGTGCCGCGCCCCGGCCTGAGCGGCGTTCTTGACAAGGTTGATGAGAATCTGTGAGATCTGGCTCTCGTCAGCGTACAGAAGCACGTCCTCGGTCTTTTCCACAAATCCAGCGGTAGCCCCGGCGGCGGTCAACACCGGCTGGCTCAGATCGATGACCTTGGCCGCGAGGTCGCGAGCGAAAAACGCCTTCCTGACCGGCACGGCCACGTGGGTCAGATCCCTGTACGAATTGACAAACTTTATAAGACCACGGGACGAACTGGCGATGGTCTCCAGACCTGCCTTGAGATCCGGCCCGTCTGATGGCGGAGTGATCGTCCCGGCATATTCGGAAAGAGCCTCGGAAAGGGAGGCGATCGGTGTGACGGTGTTCATGATCTCGTGTGTGAGAACCCTGATGAGCCTCGTCCAGGACACTGACTCGTTCTCCTCGATGGCCTCAGAGATGTCGTTTACCGCGATGATTTTCACGTCCTTACGCCCGATGTGCACCGATGTGGCGGACAGGGAAATGTTCGTCTGCGAGCTTTCCGAATAGATGGACGCTTTCTGGTCCAGCCCCTCCTCGACTTTCTCAAAGGCTCCTCTTAATGAAGGGCTTACGATGTCAAGTTGCCGTAAGGTGCTCAGTGACGACACTCCCAGAAGAATCAACGCCTGCTTGTTGGTGTAAAGCACGGAATCCGTCCCGGACTCCAGCACGACGATGCCGGTCTTGGCCTTGTCCAACATCTGTCCGTAATATTCCTCCTGCTCCCGGATGTCGGCCGTCTCTTTCTGGAATATGGTACGGATTCGGTTCAGGGTCCTGTTGATCTTCCGGCTGCCCAAGCCCCCCTCGTCGAACCTGAAATTGGTCTCCTTATCCTCCAGGGCATCAAGCATATAGGTCACTTTCTTGAGGATGCGATGCCGTGTAAGAAGCACCGCAAGCAAAGCCACCAGCACCAGAACGCCGGCCGGAATCGCTATCTGAGGCCACGGAAGCATATTCATAAACTTCGACTAAATCCCGTATTTCTTGAGTTTGCTGTAGAGGGTCGGGCGGCTGACATTCAACGCCTTGGCAACCAGCGACATATTCCCGGAATATTTCTCCACCGCGGCGCGGATGGCCTTCTCCTCCACTTCCTCCAGCGTCGCCACAGAAGTCTCGCTTCCCTCGACCAGAGCCTCTGACGGCAGCTGCAACTCGTTCTCTGTCAGATTACTGCCTTCCGCCAGAATGACCGCCTTCTCGATGCAGTTCTGGAGCTCACGAATATTCCCGCTCCAGTGGCAGTCCTTCAAAGCGGCCTTCGCCTCCGGATCGATGCCCTCCACCTCGCGGTGGTACTTCTCGTCGAACCTTTTTATGAATATCTCCGCGAGCGGAACGATGTCTTCCGGGCGCTCCCTCAGGGCCGGCAGATGGATGCTCATCGTGTTGATCCTGTAGAAGAGATCCTCCCTGAACGAGCCTTCCTGCACCTTCTGGCGCAGATCCATATTCGTGGCGCAGACAAGGCGGATGTTCACATTGCGTGGCTTGGTGTCGCCGACCCTCGTGATCGTCCTGTTCTGAAGAACCCTCAAAAGCTTCGCCTGAAGGTGCAGGGGAATATTCCCGATCTCATCCAGGAAAAGGGTTCCGCCCTCGGCCAACTCGACCTTTCCGGCCTTGTCGGCATAGGCGTCCGTGAACGCTCCCTTGACGTGTCCGAAGAGCTCGCTCTCGAAAAGGGTCTCCGGAATCGCTCCGGCATCCACGCTGACCATAGGGCCGTTCCGCCGCTCGGAATGATTGTGTATCTCTCTGGCCAGAAGATCCTTACCGGTTCCGTTCTCGCCGGTGATCAGTACCGTGGCATCGGTAGGGCCGATCTTCTCGATTGTCTTCTTGATTTCGGCCATAGCCTGTGAAGTGCCCCAGTACATCCCGGTCGGGCCGGTGGCATATTCATTAGACTGCCGGCTGTCCTTCCGGTTCTCCGTCACCGCCCTTTCCAGCGTGGCGAGCAATTTCTCGTTCTCCCAAGGCTTCACGATGAAGTCGAACGCCCCTCTTTTCATCCCCTCCACGGCCAGGGATATGTCCGCGTAGGCCGTGAACAGCACGACTTTCTGGTTCGGGTTGTTGTTGCGTAACTCGCTGAGCCAGAAAAGTCCCTCATTTCCAGTGTTGATGTCCGTGTTGAAATTCATGTCCAGCAGGATCACATCCGGCTGGAAGGCATTGACGGTGCTGATAAGCTGTGCCGGTGACGGCAGGATCTCCACCGCCTCGAACCGCATAGGCAACAAGATCTTCAACGCGGACCGGATCCCCGCATTGTCATCAACCACAAGAACTTTCCCGACTTTCTTCATCTTGGTCACGTTTTTCTTTCAGTGAATCTATTCCGAGGCGGACTCGGTGACGGAGATGTTCTCGACACCGGCGGCTTTCAGGGCGGCGACAAGGGCATCCACCTGCGACTTGTCCTCGAACGGGCCGGCGGTGAACACCACGGCTCCGGCCTCGACGCTCTTGATGAGATCCTTGTCCGAATGCTCGTGGATCGCCGCGATGGCCTCCTCGGACAGAGACTGTCCGTTCTCCGGGTAGATCCTGACCATCATCAAGGTCCTGACCTTCGACTCAAGATCCCTGGCCTTCGACACACCGATGATCTGGCCATTCTGGAACGCGTCGATCTGCGCGTCGCGGAACCCTCTCTTCTTCACCTTGTTAAGGTTGGAAAGAGCATCTTTGTAGGACTTGAAAAGCCCGACGGAATAGGCGTGCTTCCCGGTTGTCGTGGTCCTCTCGAACACAGGACTCAGGCCGTTGAGGTCGGAGACAGAGGCTTTTCTGCTGAGGGTAAATATTCTTATCTGATAGACAATGCCTTCCGGCAGGGTGTTGTTCTCGGCGAAACGTCCTTCCGGGAGGATCATGAACGAATAGTCGAACGAAGGTTTCGGCTTGAGGATCTCCAGATGAAGATCCGGGCCGTAACTGTTTTTGGAGAATGTGTAGCCGGAGGCTGTCCCGACAATATCCTTGTCGGCCTTGGCCTGGAGCCGCCGCGTGTCGATCACGATTCCGTTGGCCAGAAAATCCATCTCGATGTTCTGGAGCTCCTTTACCGCGGCGTTTAAGGAACTGTTCAAGGTCGGAAGCATCAATTCCTTGTCGGATATCTCGGCCGTGAGTCTGGCTTTTTCTTCCGCTGAGGCCGCCGCAAGTTCCGAGCGCATCTTGTCCAGATTCTTTCCGTACCTTGCCACCGAGTCACGCAAGGCTCTAACCTCACGCATCTTTTCCATGTAGCGCTTTGTGCCTTCATCGTGTTGCCCATCGTCCGGAACCGCCGCGTCATTGTCGATCCTGGAAGGATCCTTGGCCGGATTCAGGGCTGCCAGAGTCCTCAGCTCGCCTACATCGGTGACGGCTTTCCGGACAGGCATGCTGTCATATTCAAGTACATAGATTGTCACACTGTCGCGGCCGCACTCGCGGTTCGACGCGAAGATGGAATATTTCCCGTCCTCCGTGTTGACGAAAAGGAAGTCGTCGTAAGGTGATGAATATGGAAAGCCCATATTCACCGGCATGTCCCAATCGTTGGTCTCGCTGTTCCAGTTTGAGACATAGAGATCGTAGCCTCCCATGCCGTACAGACCTTTGGAGGCGAAGTAAAGTGATTGTCCGTCAGGGGACAGCATCGGGTAGATCTCGTCCGAGGAACTGGTCATCTGCTCGTTGATCAGCGCCGGTGCGGACCATAGGGAATCCGTCAGATGTGTGCAGTAAATATTCCTGATGCCCTCCTCGTCTTTGGCTGAGTAGTAGATGTCCTTCGCGTCGTCAGGGATGTAGATGGCGCGAGAGAGGTCGTCTCCGCCCAAAGAGTCGAGCTGGTTCGGGGTCTTCCTCCAGCTGAAATCCTTCAGCGGGTAGAACAAGAAGAAGTCCCTGAGCGGGAATGTCCGCTTCGCGACGACAGTCGGCTGGCTGCAGAACCCCATCATGTTCAGTCCATTGCGTGCCATCAACAATTGTTCCTCTGCCTTTGCCGAAGCGGTTGAGTCCAGAATCTCGATGGCGCCTTCGCTGTACTTGACCGCCTCCTCGAAGCTGTAGGCCAGCCGGCACGAGTCAGCCTTGATCATGAGTCTGGTCGGGGAGACTTGCGCGTGAGCCTCTCCGTTGAATGTGATCTGCGCGAGCAGAGTTAGAATGCCGATGAATATTTTGTTTCTCATTCTGAAAAATCTCGGTGATTGCGTCTGCAAAAATAAGAAATACTTGGCAGATAATTTCTTTCTAAGAAAAAAATGCTAAATTTGTACCCCTATTTTTATGCGAAAAAATTAAAACAATAAAATAAACGTAAAAATTATGCAAAGTAAAGGTTGGATTAGGCTTGTCGCCATTCTGCTTGCGATCGCTTCCATTTGGCAGCTTTCCTTCACGGCGGTGACATCCATCCAGGAAAAGAAAGCGGCCAGGTTCGCTGAGAAGGCTGCCGTTGCGGCTCAGAATTCAGCGGCTTTTGCCCAGATTCCTGAAAATGACCAGGCTTACTATCTGGATTCAATCAGGAAGGAACAGAACAGGGTATTCATTGATTCCATCTCTTCGAAGAAGGTATTCCTCTGGAACACCTACAAGGAGTGCAAAGCCAAGGAGATCAACCTTGGTCTGGACCTCAAGGGTGGTATGAACGTCATGCTGCAGGTGCAGCTTCAGGATCTTGTGAAGGCCATTTCCGGCAACAGCATGAATCCTGAGTTCCAGAAGGCTCTCGCCCTTGCCAAGGAACGCAGCGTTAATTCCAGAGAGGACTACATCTCTCTTTTCGCGGATGCGTGGAAGGAAGTGAGCAACGGTCAGCACCTTGCCCAGATTTTCGGTACTTACGAGATGAAAGACAAGATCACCCCGGCCTCCTCAGACGCCGATGTCATCAGTGTCATCCGTGACGAGGCTGAGAGTGCCGTCGCCAACTCGTTCAACGTCCTCAGAAGCCGTATCGACCGTTTCGGTGTGACCCAGCCGTCCATCCAGAAACTTGGCAACAGCGGACGTATCCTCGTCGAGCTTCCGGGCGTCAAGGAGCCTGAGCGTGTGAGGAAGCTCCTTCAGGGAACCGCTTCCCTTGAGTTCTGGGAGACCTATACCAGCCAGGAACTTTCCGGCTATCTTGCCGAGGCCAACGCCAAGCTGGCTGAGATTCTTGCTGGAGAGGCCGACACCACAGCGGTCGCCGAGCCTGCCGCCGAGAATGTAGCCAAAGAAGGTGTTGACTCTCTTCTCAATTCAGAGATCGCTCAGAACCAGGACAATTCCGCTGAGATTGACGCTTACAGAAAGGCCAATCCTCTCTTCGCTGTGCTGAGCCCTTCAGGATCTAACAATGCCTGCATCGGTTTCGCCGCCGCGATCGACACCGCCAAGGTCAACAGGTATCTCGCCATGCCTCAGATCGCCGAGATCTTCCCGGCCGAGTTCAAGCCTATGTGGTCTGTAAAGCCTTCCGAGTATGCTCAGGGCGAGAACATCTTCGAGCTCGTCGCCATCAAGGCCACCTCAAGGGACGGCAAGGCGAAGCTTGACGGAGGTGTGATCACCGATGCACGTGTCGTTTACGACCACGGTTCAAACGGTGAGCCTTCCGTTTCCATGAGCATGAACGCCGAGGGAGCCAATGTATGGGCCCGCATGACCAGCGACAACGTCGGCAAGCAGATAGCCATCGTCCTTGACGACATGGTATATTCATATCCTAACGTACAGAACGCCATCACGGGCGGAAGTTCCTCTATCACCGGTCACTTCACTCCGGATGAGGCCACCGACCTTGTGAACGTCCTCAAGTCAGGTAAGCTTCCTGCGCCTGCCACCATCATCCAGGAGCAGGTTGTAGGTCCTTCACTCGGTGCCAAGTCCATCAACGCCGGTATGATCTCCTTCATCATCGCGTTCCTCTTGGTTCTCGTTTACATGATTTTCTTCTATCAGGGCGCCGGTGTCGCCGCTGACATCGCACTCCTTTGCAACGTGCTTCTCCTCTTCGGAGTCCTCGTTTCATTCGGAGCTGTCCTGACATTGCCTGGTATCGCCGGTCTCGTCCTGACAATGGGTATGGCCGTTGACGCCAACGTGATCATCTACGAGCGTATCAAGGAAGAGCTTGCTGCTGGCAAGGGTCTGGGCAAGGCCGTAGCCGATGGTTACAAGAACGCCTACTCCGCCATCATCGACGGTCAGGTGACCACCCTCCTTACCGGTATCGTCCTTTTCGTGTTCGGTTCAGGTCCTGTCCAGGGCTTCGCCACCACGTTGATCATCGGTATCATCACCTCTGTCCTCACCTCTATCTTCATCACAAGGCTTATCTTTGATGACCGCATCGAGAAGGGCAAGAGCATCGCTTTCGAGAACAACCTCACCAAGAACTTCCTCAAGAACACGCATTTCGACTTCATCGCCGCACGCAAGTGGTCTTACATCATTTCCGGCGCGTTGATCGTCATTTCAATCGTGTCTATCTTCACCAAGGGCTTCACTTACGGTGTTGACTTTACCGGTGGCCGTACCTATGTTGTACGTTTCGACCAGCCGGTAACCGCCGAGCAGGTTCGTGATGCCGCTATCGTTGAGTTTGACGGTGCCGTCGAGGTAAAGCAGTTCGGTGGCGAGAGCCAGATGAAGATCACAACCCAGTACAAGAACGATCAGGAGTCAACTGATGTTGACGCCGAGGTTGAAGCCAAGCTCTACAACGCTTTGAAGCCGTTCTTCGCTGAGACAGACATCACACTTGACGAGTTCAAGTCAACCGTTGACAATCCTAACGGTATCATCTCATCAGACAAGGTCGGCCCTACGATCGCCAACGACATGAAGAGAGACGCCATCATCGCCGTCATCCTCTCCCTGTTTGTGATCTTCGCCTACATCGCCTTCCGATTCAAGGGCTGGACATGGGGCCTTGGTGGAGTCGTTTCACTTGCCCACACCGCGATCATCGTGATCGGTTTCTTCTCATTGTTCTCCGGAATCCTTCCGTTCAACCTTGACGTTGACCAGACGTTCATCGCGGCCATCCTGACCATCATCGGTTACGCCATCAACGACAACGTGGTTATCTTCGACCGAATCCGTGAGTACAGGACCCTGCATCCGAATGTTGACGTGAGGACCAACACCAACCAGGCCATCAACGCGACATTGACACGTACCGTCAACACCTCTGTCTCCACTCTCGTGACCATGCTCGCTATCGCGATCTTCGGTGGTGAGTCCATCAGAGGTCTCGCGGTCGCCCTTATCCTTGGTATCTGCATCGGTACTTACGCTTCCATCTTCATCGGTACACCAGTGATGTTCGATGCTACGATTTGGAACCAGAAGCGCCTTGCCGCCAAGAACGGCACCACAGCCAAATCATCAAAGAAATAATATCTTTGACAAATGAATATGCAAAAGCGCCGACCCGATAGGGCCGGCGCTTTCGATTCGCACAATAGCCATACACCCCCAGTCACTACGTGACAGCCCCGGTAAATAAATAATAATTTGAAATATATCGCGGCATTTTTGCTTATAATCTTTTTTGGACTTACCTTTGTCAGAGAGATTGTAAAACAATTTATAAACCGATAATATTGATTTATTATGAGCGAAGAGAAATTCAGGATTGAATCCGATCTTCTTGGGGAACTTCAGGTTCCGGCTGAGGCCTACTACGGTGTTCAGACACAGAGGGCTCTCAATAATTATAAGATTTCCAACACCAGGATGTGCGACTACCCTGAGTACGTCATCGCCATGGCCTGCATCAAGCTTGCCGCGGCACAGACGAACAAGGAACTCGGAGCTATGGATCCGAAGATCGCCGACGCGATCGTGGAGGCATGCCGCGAGATCATCGACGGAAAGTTCCACGACCAGTTCCCTGTGGACATGATGCAGGGAGGCGCGGGAACATCCGTGAACATGAACGCCAACGAGGTGATCGCCAACAGGGCTCTTGAGATCATGGGGCATGCAAAGGGGGAGTACCAGTTCTGCTCACCTAACGACCATGTGAACTGCGCCCAGTCTACCAACGACGCCTATCCTTCTGCCTTCCGCTACGCTTTCATCAGGATGAACAGAAAACTGGAGAAGAGCCTCAAGGATCTCATCGACGCGTTCAAGGAGAAGGGTGAGGAATTCAAGGACGTTATCAAGATGGGCCGTACACAGCTTCAGGACGCGGTTCCTATGACCTCCGGCCAGGAGTTCCACGCCTATGCCACCAACCTTGAGGAAGAGGTTCTGAACCTTGAGAGAAACGTGAACCTTCTCTATGAGATCAACATGGGAGGCACCGCAATCGGTACCGGCCTCAATGCCAAGCCTGGTTTCGCAGAGCTTTGCGCCAAGAAGATGACCGAACTCACAGGCGAGAAGTTCATCGCTGCTCCGGATCTCGTGGAGGCCACTCCTGACACTGGCGCCTATGTCAGCTACTCTGGTGCCCTCAAGAGACTGGCAGTCAAGCTTTCCAAGATTTGCAACGACCTCAGGCTCATGGCCTCCGGTCCTCGCTGCGGTCTGAAGGAGATCAATCTTCCGCCTATGGCTCCAGGCTCGTCAATCATGCCTGGCAAGGTCAATCCTGTCATCCCGGAGGTCACCAATCAGGTTTGCTTCAAGGTGATCGGCAACGACATGACCGTCTCATTCGCTGCCGAGGCCGGACAGCTCCAGCTGAATGTCATGGAGCCTGTGATCGCAGAATCCATCATGGAGAGCATCACTTGGCTGACGAACGCGATGAACACCCTGCGCGAGAAGTGCATCGAAGGCATCACCGTCAACAAGGAGCGTTGCTACGAGATGGTGAAGAACAGCATCGGCATCGTGACCGCCCTCAACCCTATCATCGGCTACAAGGCCAGCACCAAGGTCGCCAAGGAGGCTCTTGAGACCAACCGCTCTGTCTATGACATCGTCCTTGAGAAAGGCATCCTCACCAAGGAGGAACTCGACAAAGCCCTTGATCCAAAGAATATGATCAGATAACCATTTGATGAATATATCAAAAAGGCCGGCGGATTCTTTTCTCCGCCGGCCCTTTTTGTAGAATCTCCTATGACAATATATAGGTGAAATATTACTATCTTTGCGTCCGTTTTTATGATTGCAAGGCGATGAAAGCGATAGGGACAGTCCTCTTGTTGGTGCTATCCAACATATTTATGACATTCGCGTGGTACGGCCATCTGAAGCTTCAGGAGATGAAGGTCTCGACGAGCTGGCCGCTCATTCTGGTCATCCTCTTCTCCTGGGGACTGGCGTTTTTTGAATATTGCGCCCAGGTTCCAGCCAACCGCCTCGGATTTACTGGCAACGGCGGCCCGTTCAGCCTTATGCAACTAAAAGTTATCCAAGAGGTTGTCTCCCTCATCGTCTTCACTTTGGTTGTCACCCTCCTCTTCAAAGGCGAGGCTCTCCACTGGAACCACATCGCGGCGTTCGTCTGCCTTGTGCTCGCCGTCTTCTTCGTTTTCCTGAAGTAGCTTCTTCCCCAAAGGTGTTCGGTGGAAAAGACCGGAAAGAATTGCACAGGGAGTGCCGCCCGTGTCCTTCCTGCATGGTTTCCGGCAGCAATTCTGTCATCTGGTATTGGATACATAGCTTGTATATCACGGCGTTGAATTCGCCGTGAATATCTCCGCAAACAATAATGCTCTTTGCGTTAGGAAATGCGTATGTGTGAAATGAATTCATTTCTTCAACGATAGCCAATAGGGGGACAACTTTTCCGTAATATAATCAACGACCTCATTCAGAGGTAAGACTCCCTTGTATTTCATCTTTTTCAAGAATGCGTTCCATTGAGTCTGCTTGATAGGATCATTCTTGAATTCGCCATTGAAAAGAGGGTGATTCTCAGTATATGTCGTTCCTCTATTGCTGAAAACAGAGGCAATTGCTTCAGAAAGGGTTTCCTCATTTACCTTGACACGTGCTGATTCTGACGAAAGAATGGAATATACATCATAGAAGTCTTTCATCCTGCTGTTTGCCAGCGCCCGATCAATCATTGTCTGGAACTTTTCTGCTACAACAGTCTCCAAAGAATAAGCATTGATGCTAACCTCCGGCATATCATCAAGAAGCAAGGGATAATCCAGTTCCTGGGGCTCTGGAACAACAATATCTCCAAACCCAATATCCATAGAAAAAGGTTGTACAATGGTGTCAAGATGAGCTGTCAAAGTAACTGTGACGCCGTTATACTCTTTGTCCAAAGAAATATCCTCAACCTTAATGTCATTCTCTCCGTTATCGAACATAAGACCATCTTCAGGGCATTGAATTGCGCAGATCTCTCGGAAAGCTTTTCGAATGGTTTCTTTGTCTCTGCTAATCTTGTCGCCCAGGAAATCAATGTCTTTCGTCGGACGAGCCTTGAACTTTTCGTAGGCGAAGAGAAGTGCACTTCCTTTCAGGCAGAAGTTATCCCGATATAGGCTCATCGACAGCCTGTACAACATCCGCTCTTGGATGTATCTGAGCAGAATCTGCATATATTCGGTTCCAGGCACTGAATCCCGGATGTTCAGGAGTTTGGCCCGAACCGACTTTGCTACCTTTTTCTTTTCCATATTACAGCCCCATTTCAAGGTATTGTCTCATTGTTGACAGCACTCTCATTTGTTTTGCGTAATCCATAAGACGGGAAATGTTACGATCCTTGCGCTTGAGATAGTTCCTAAGAATCTCAACAGCCACTTCAGTCCCGATCTTGTTACGAAACTTTACAGCGTCGCAAACGCTTTTCTCGATGCAGAAAATCTTAACCTTATGATTGGCAATGTCAGCTTCTTCAACGCCCATCGTGCAGTATTTCTCTTCCCAATAGCAGAGAATGATGCCAGAAATCTCCGGGGCAACCACTTTCCTGTGCTTTTCTATAGCAACGTAAAATCCATCAGGGATTTGAGTGGTAAGCCCATAATAATCCCACGCGGAATACATGCAAACGACACCGCCGGGGACGATCCTTTCAACATCTATCATCGTGGTCGCCAGTTCTTCAGGGAGAATATACACACCATTCTTGATTCTGATGACATTGCCGGATTTGATAGCCTTGTTGATTCCATAGTAAGCCCTGGGCTCACGTAGTTCATGAGTCCGTATCGTTCCTCCGCTTGCAGAGATGTCTTGGTAAAACTTGGCCATATGCGTATTATTCGCGACAAATATACGGCTAATTTTTAAAATAGCCGTAGTTTTTGATAATTCTTTCATGAATCGATATGATCTTCGGATACTGCCCCTGTTCCCATTTTTGAAACAGTCGCTCAGAAGCGCATAGAAAGCCGTTTTTGCGAAAAACCTTATAATCTATGTCACTTTTCAGCGATAGTGACGCGAAAAATAATAATTCTATTAATGCTGGGTGTCTTATAGGGAAAATATACTGATGGTTTCCATGTTTGAGCGAGAAAAACTTAAACTTTGTAGAAATACGTTGAGACTATGACAACGCAAGAAATACTCAAGCTTTGTGGGAAAGGTGAGCAGACACCCGTTCAAATGAAGGAGCGGGTCACTGATGCGTATGAGTTGGGGAAAGAAATGGTTTGCTACGCCAATGAGCGGGGAGGCGGATTGATTATCATCGGCGTCAATGATAAAACGGGAAAGGTCAATGCGCTTTCACGCACGGAGGTGCAGGAGCAAACAGGGCTTCTTTCCCAAATCGCAACCGACCAAGTCCATCCCGCCGTTTCCATCAAAGCTGAAAACGTTGATGTCCCTGGCGGGCAATTGATAGCCGTTACAGTCCTTGAGGGCATCAATAAGCCATACAAGGACAACAAGGGAATTGTCTGGGTTAAGAACGGCGCAAACAAGCGTCGCATCGTTGACAACGCAGAGATTGCCGAGATGATGTCCGATAGCGGCACATTCCGACAAGATGAGGCTCTCATCCCCGGAGCAACTATTGCGGACCTGGATATGAATGTTGTCAAGACCTACCTAACAAAGAGGTTTGAGGCGTCCTACAAATCCAAGGATTTGACTTATGAGCAGATACAGGATGCTTCCGCTGACGAGCTTGTTAGTTTGGCGGCATCTGGAATGACGGTTGAACGCTTGTTGAAGAACTTTGGGCTCATTCGTTCTGATGGCGGCATCACCTATGCGGCGATGCTGTTGTTCGGCAGACATCCATGGCGTTGGCTTCCTACTGCCACAGTCAAATGCGTCAGCTTTATCGGGAACAGCCTAGGGGGAACTGAGTTCCGTGATAAAATGGATGACTTGGATGCCGATGGCGGCATTCTTATCCAGTATGAAGCTATGATGGCTTTTCTCAAGCGGAATCTTCACAATGTTCAGGTGGATTCTGATTTCAACTCTCTTGGACAACTGGAGATACCTGTTGGCGCACTGTCCGAAATATGTTCCAATGTCCTCCTGCATCGTTCTTACAGTTGGGAGGCGCCCATTCGGATGTTTGTCTTTGATAACCGTGTAGAGATCCATAGCCCTGGCGCCCTTCCGGGCGGATTGGAGGTTGAGGATGTCCTATCTGGTACATCCCTTCCGCGGAACAAGATGCTTTTTACTCACGGAGCATTTTTACTACCCTATTCAGGCATTGGCAGCGGTTTCCTTCGTGCTCGTGAACTGGATGACCAAATGGAGGTCGTTAACGACACCAAGAAGAAAGAGGTCATAGTTACTTTTTGGCGGGGCAGTAACCAAGAACGTGTCAGAGTAACGGAGTTTGGTAACGGAGTCGAGTAACGGAGTTGCACCATCAAAAGTCAAATTGCCGGGGAAGGAACAAGACATTATTAACTTTTGCACCGTCCCTAGAACAGCAGCAGAAATCCTATCAAGGATGGGCTTGACAAATCAGACTAATCTGAGTTTTGCAGCACTTTGTACTAATAAATCGTAAAATGCTGAAAATAAGCACTCGGCAGTTTGGATTTGTCATTTATATTT
>ULWZ01075395.1_pt1 | contig 16399 bp, 7 predicted proteins | sample 1960811 | NCBI WGS metagenome assembly ULWZ01 (sample SAMEA4835825, study PRJEB28245) | human gut metagenome | biome: gut microbiome; material: fecal sample | place: Denmark | collected 2008 | reverse complement strand
GGTTATGAGCCGGTTGCTCTAACCAACTGAGCTAAAGGTCCGCGCAATTAATGCGTGCTATTGTGCTTTATTATGGTCGGGGTGAAGAGACTCGAACTCCCGGCCCCATGGTCCCAAACCACGTGCGCTACCAACTGCGCTACACCCCGTAACACAATAGCAAGTGTAATATTACACTATTTTTTAAAAACTGTCAACAATTTTTAAAAACTTTTCAATCGATTTTTTAAATTAATTCCTTTGCAATCAGTTTAATTTGTTCATACGTTAATCCGCCTTGGAAATATGCGATGAACGGAGGTTTAACCGGGCCGTCGCACGAAAGTTCAATTGACGCCCCCGAAACAAATGTTCCTGCCGCCATGATAACTGGGTCGTTATACCCCGGCATGTCCCATGGCATTGGCAAAACAAAACTGTCAACAGGCGAAAATTTTTGAACTTTTTGAACGAACGAAACCATGTCTTGTTCGCTGCCAAATTTGATTGATTTAATTATGTCGCCCGCTTTCGACGCGGAATTTGGCAAAACCTCAAAGCCTTTTTCTTCCATAACCGCGCCAATTAAATATGCGCCTTTTAAGGCTTCTTTAACAACGTGTGGCGCAAGGAAAAGCCCTTGGAAGAACTCTCGATAGCCTCTTTCATATGATCCAACTTCCGTTCCAAGCGAAGGTGAAGTTAAGCGCGAACTAACAAGTTCAACGGCTTCATTTGTTCCGGCAAGATATCCGCCGCTTGAAGCAAGCCCTCCCCCTGGGTTTTTGATTAACGAACCAACAATAAGGTCTGCTCCAACTTCGGTTGGTTCAAGTTTCTCAATAAATTCGCCATAGCAGTTATCAACAACAACATAACTTTTTGGGCTAAGTTTTTTTGAAAGGTCAACAACTTTTTTAATATCGGAAATAAAAAGCGCATCGCGCCAAGCATACCCTCTTGAACGTTGAATGTAAACCATTTTTGGCTTTAAAGAGGAAATTTGTTTTTCAATTTCTTCAAAATCCAACTTGTCATTTTTAAAATCGACTTGTTTAAACTTAACGCCAAAATCTTTAAGGCTTCCGTTATCTTTTCCTTCAACCCCAAAAATCGTGTCGTCAAGAGTATCGTAAGGTTTGCCAGTTACTGAAAGCATAACATCGCCAGGGCGCAAAATCCCGAAAAGCGCAATTGTTAAGGCATGGGACCCACATGTTATTTGAGGCGAAACAATTGCATTTTCTGCCCCAAAAACATTTGCAAAAACTTTTCCAAGTTTTTCGCGGCCTTTGTCGTCGTAGCCATAGCCTGTTGTTCCATAAAAATCGGTTGCACTAATCTTATTTTCTTGAAAAGCGCGAAGGACCTTTGCTTGGTTGAAAAGAGAAACATCTTCCAAATTTTTGAAAATGTTTTCAAGTTTCTTTTCATAAACTTCAATTTTGTTTTCCATTAAGTTCCTCCAAAATTTCATTTGTTGCGTTTTTTGCATCAACCCAAATTAAGCCCGGAATTCCACGCATGAAAGTAAGTTGCCTTTTTGCATAGTTTCTTGTTTTTCGCTGAACAAGTTCAATAATTTCATCATGACTCATATTTTGCTCGCGCCCTTGAATTATTTCTTTATATCCAATCCCTTGCATGCTTTGGTTGTTTAATGTAAGTCCAAGAGCAAGCAAACCATCAACTTCTTTTTCAAGTCCGTCATCGAACATTTGCTTTGCTCGCTTATTAATATTGTCGTAAATTTGTTCTCTTGGCAAATTTAATCCAAAAATTATATATTTATAATTATTTTTTATTTCTTTTTTTTCATTATTTTTATTTTCAATTTTTTCAAGCGCACGAATTATTTTTTTTGTGTCATTTGGATGAATTTTTTCTGCAATTTCAGGATTTTTTTCTTTTAAAATATTAAATAAATAATTATTTCCATATTTTTCTAATATATTTTGATATTTTTCACGAATTTTTTCGTCTTTTTCTGCATTTCCAAAATCATAATTATTAATTAATGCATTAATATAAAGACCTGTTCCGCCAGCAATTATTGGTTGTTTCCCTTTTTTAAAAATTTCATCAACTTTTTCGGTTGCAAGTTCAACATATTTTCCAACGCTAAACTCCTCCCAAGGCTGGGCAACATCCAAAAGATAGTGCGGAATGCCTTGCATTTCCTCTTTTGTTACTTTTGCAGTTCCTTTGTCCATTTTTGAAAAAACTTGCATACTGTCGCATGAAATAATTTCGCCGTTAAGTTTTTTTGCAAGTTGAACGGCGGTTTTTGTTTTCCCAACTCCTGTTGGCCCAAAAATCACAATAACAGTGTTTTCCAAAATTTCTCCTTAAACAATTCGTTTAAACCATTTTTCAATTTCTGTTTTCTTAAAAACAACAACAATTGGGCGTCCATGAGGGCAAAGAAGAACGTTTTTGTTTTCCTTGAAAGATTTTAAGAGAACATTAATTTCGCCCTCAGAAAGCTTGTTTCCCGCCTTAACAGCCGAGCGGCAAGCATGACGCGCAATTTTGCTTTTAAGCGCTTCATTTGTTTTTCTTGAAACTCCTGTTGTTTCTTCCAAAATTGAACTGAAAAATTCTTTCAAATTCATTTGCGAAAGCATTGATGGAACAGCGGAAACTTTGAATGTGTTTTCTCCAAAAGGAGTTATTTCAATTCCGCTTGAATTTAAAACATCCAAGTTGTTTTCCAAAAATTCTGTTTCCTTTAAGTTCGCAGAAAAAACATATGGAACAAGAAGAGATTGAAGAGTTAATCCCCCTTCTTCAACTTCTTTCGAAAATTTATCAAAAAGTTGGCGCTCGTGGGCAGCGTGCTGGTCGATTATATAAAATAAATCATCTTGTTCAATTAAAATGTATGTTTCAAAAAGAACACCAACAATTTTATATTTTTCAAAAAATTCTGGAATAATATTTTGTTCAATTTTTTCTGTTATTTTTTCTTCATTTTTTTCTGGAATTATTGGCGAAATTTCAACTTCTTCCAATTTAATTTGATTTAAATCAATTTTTTCTTCATTTTTATTTAAATTATTATTTAAATTTTCTGCAAGTATTTTTGAAAGCGTTGAATCCGAGCTTCTTAAAATTGTTCCTTCATTGGTTTTTGAAGCATGCTCTTGCAAAAGTTTTGCAAGTTCAAAACTTGAATTATTTTTTGAAGTTTCAGGTTCATTTGCTGATTTAACTGGATCTTCAAAAATTGTTGTTTCTTGAATATAGTTTGCGTTTGAAACGGCTTTATAAATTGCAGAGTTAACAATCCCATAAATTTTCCCTGAATTTTCAAACTTAACTTCTTGCTTTGAAGGATGGACATTAACATCAACTTGCTCGAAAGGAATTGAAATGTTAAGAGCGAAAAGCGGAAATTTCCCTTTCATAATGTATGCGTCAACAGCATCTTGAACAGCCGAAGAAATCATATAGTTTGTTACAACGCGGCCGTTAACAAAAAGTGTTTGATAGGTTCTGTTTGGTTTTGCGAAAGTTGGGCGCGCAATATATCCGCTAACAGAAATGTCGTCGCGATTATATGAAACCTCCAAAAGATTATCGTAGGTTTCTTTGCCATAAATTATATACATGGCTTCGGCAAGCCCGTTTCCAAAAGTGTTATAAACAATTCGATTGTCAACAATATAGCGAATTGAAAGGGTTGGATTTGCCAAAATGATTTTTGCAATAAGGGATGTTATTTCACCCTCTTCCGATTTTGGTTTTTTAAGAAATTTAAGGCGCGCTGGCGTGTTATAGAACAAATTTGAAACGCTTATTCTTGTTCCTTTTTCAAATCCAACTTCGCTTTTTGATTCTGGGATTCCCCCGTTTATTTTAAATGAAATTCCATAATCATTATTTTCGGTTTTAGAAATTAATTCAACTTGGCTAACTGCTGCAATTGATGCAAGAGCCTCGCCACGAAAGCCAAGCGAAGCAATTGAGAAAAGGTCGGTTTCGGTTGAAATTTTGCTTGTTGCATGTGGCAAAAAAGCCTTTTCAACATCTTCTGGCTCAATTCCTGTTCCGTTGTCGGAAACAATAATTTTTTTAATTCCGCCTTCAAAAATTTCAACAGTAATTTTTGTTGCACCGCCGTCGATGCTGTTTTCAACAAGTTCTTTAACAACACTTGCTGGTCTTTCAACAACTTCGCCCGCTGAAATTTTATTATATATTTCGCTTGGTAGAATGTTAATTCCCATATTTTTCTCCTAAATTATTTCCATTATTTAACTTTTTCAATTAAATCTGCCAAAATTTCAAAAGCACTAAGTGGAGTTACTTTATTAATGTCTAAATCTTTTAAAATTCCAACAACATTCGCTCCAAGGTTTCGATTTTCGCTTATTGCCGCTTCCGATTTTTCGTTTCCTTCGGCTATATGTCTGTTTAAATCGGAATTTTCCAAGTTTTTGCTTATTTCTTTTGCTCTTGAAATAACTTCGCTTGGAAGCCCCGCAAGTTTTGCAACAGCAATTCCAAAACTTTTGTTTGCCCCGCCACGAACAATTTTTCTAAGGAAAATAACTTCATCGTTAAATTCCTTAACTGTAATTCGATAGTTCTTAACGCCTTCCAAAACGCCTTCAAGTTCTGTAAGTTCATGATAGTGGGTTGAGAAAAGAGTTTTCATGTTCATATTGTTGCTGATATGCTCCATAACCGCCCAAGCGATGCTAAGCCCATCGAAAGTTGAAGTTCCGCGCCCAATTTCATCAAGAAGCGCGAGGCTTTTGCTTGTTGCATTTTTTAAAATGTTTGCAACTTCAACCATTTCAACCATAAATGTGCTTTGACCAAATGCAACATCATCGCTTGCCCCAATACGAGTGAAAATTTTGTCGGTTATGCAAATTTCCGCGCTTGTTGCCGGAACAAACAAACCAACGTGTGCCATTAAAACAATTAACGCAACTTGCCTCATATATGTGCTTTTTCCCGCCATGTTTGGGCCGGTTATTATCATTGTTTTATCTGTGTCGTCGTTAATAAATGTGTCGTTTGGAACAAAAACTTCATTTTTGTTTATTGCTTCAACAACAGGGTGACGCCCCGCTTGAATTTTTATGTGATGAATTTTGTTTGAAACTTTTGGCTTGCAATAGTTGTTTTTAATTGCAACAATTGCTCCGCTTAAAAGGCAGTCGAGTTCGGCAAGAATTTTTGAAGTTTTTTGAATCCTTTTCAAGTTGTCCAAAAGAACTCCGCGAACTTGTGTGAAAATTTCAACTTCAAGTTTTGACGCTTTTTCGCTTGCATTCTCAACTTTTTCTTCAATAATTTTTAAATCTTCGGTTATATAGCGCTCGTTGTTTGCAACAGTTTGCTTGCGTTGATAGCGATATGGAACATTCGCAATTTGACTTTTGTTAACTTCAATGAAATAGCCAAAAACTTTGTTATATGAAATTCGAAGATTTTTAATTCCAGTAAGTTCTCTTTCTTTTGCTTCCAATTCTGCAAGCCAGCCAGCCGCAAGTTCTTTCGCGTTTTTGCATTCGTCAAGTTCTTTGTTAAACCCTGCTTTAATAACATTTCCCTCGCGAAGAAGCGCAGGTGCGTTATCGGAAATTGTTTTATCAAGAAGGTCGTAAACATCGTTTAATGAATCGAATTCCTCGAAAAATCCTTTAAGTTTTTTTGAATTAAATTTTGAAAGAAGTTCTTTAAGCTCTGGAAGTTGCGCAGCAGTTTGTTTAAGCGAAAGCGCATCTTTTGGATTGAAGTTTCCATAGGCAATTCTTCCGGCAATTCTTTCAATGTCCGAAACTTTTGTTAAAAGTCTTTTCATGTCCTCGCGAACAATTATGTTTGAAATAATTTCTTCTGTTGCGTCAAGACGCTTGTTAATTTCGCTGTCGCTTTGAAGAGGGCTTGAAAGCCAAAGACGAAACAACCTTCCGCCCATACAAGTTGATGTGTTGTCCAAAACGGAAAGAAGCGATCCGCGTTTTTTATGGTCGCGGATGGTTTCGGTAAGTTCAAGATTTCTTCGTGTTGCGCTGTCGAGATGCATAACATCTTTTTCGCTTGAAAAAACAATTTCGTTAACATGGTCGAGCCCACGTTTTTGGGTTTCTTTTAGATAGGAAACAAGAGATGCGCAGGCAACTCCAACAGGGCTTTTAGGCTTAACAGAAACAACTCCAAATTGCGATTGCAAAATCATTTCCACGCTTTCTTTTGGATAGGTTTCGGTTGAATATTGCCCAATTCTTCCAATATTTCTTGTTTTAAGAGCATTAAGGTGTTTTAAAAACTCAATTTGCTCGGTGTTGCAAAAGATTTCGGAAGGCGCAATTCTGTTAATTGTTCCGTCAAGTTCGTCAAGAGCGCGCGAGGTTTCGTTTTCAATTTCCTCGGCAACAAATTCACCTGTTGAAAGGTCGCAATATGCAACACCAATTGAAAGTTCGTTTTCAAGGAATTTAATGTTGATTGAAGCAATGTAGTTATTCTTGTCTTTTTCAAGCATTGTTTCGTCCATAACTGTTCCCGGAGTTACAACGCGAACAACATCGCGAACAACAAGTTCGCCTTTTTTAGGGTCGGAAAGTTGCTCGCAAATTGCAACTTTATATCCATTTTCAACAAGTTTTGCAATGTATGTGTCGGCAGCATGAAAAGGAACGCCACACATTGGTGCGCGCTCTTCAAGCCCACAATCTCGTCCGGTTAATGTTAAGTCCAAAATTTTTGACGCTTCAACAGCATCTTCAAAAAACATTTCATAAAAATCACCAAGACGATAAAAAATTATGCAATCTGGATATTTTTCTTTAACACTTAAATAGTGCCTCATCATGTTGCTAAGCCCAGCCATATTTTCTCCTTTGTTATTTTTTTCGTTAAAAAAGTATGTTATTTATGCTTTTTTCGCTTTAATTTCTTTTTCTAAGTTTAAAAGTTCGTTAACTCGTCTGTTTTTAATTTCAAGCGGAATTTGATTTTCCATCTTTTCGGCAACTGTTCCAGGGCGAGGCGAGAACATAAACGCAAAAATGCCGTCGTAGCCAACTTGCTTAACAAGGTTGCAAGTTTGAATAAAATCCTCCTCTGTTTCGCCTGGGAAACCAACAATTATGTCGGTTGTAAGCCTTATGTTTGGAACAAGCGTTTTAAGCTTGTTAACTTTTTCAAGGTAACTTTCAATTGTATATTTTCTGTTCATTGCTTTAAGAATTTTGTTAGAGCCCGATTGAACCGGCAAATGAAGTTCTTTCTTAATTTTTTCTTCCATAGCCAAAGTTTCAATAACTTCGTCGGTTATGTCTTTTGGATGGGAAGTCATGAAAGTAAGATCAAAATCGCCTTCCAATTTGCAAATATCTTTTAAAAGAGAGGCAAAGCCATAGTTTTCATATTTATCTTTTCCATAGGAATTAACATTTTGCCCAAGCAAAGTTATTGTTATATGTTTTCCTTTGTTATCTTCAATTATTTGCTTAATTTCTTTTAAAATTTCTTCTTTATCTCGGCTTCTTTCACGCCCGCGAACATAAGGAACAATGCAATATGAGCAAAAATTGTTGCAGCCATAAATTATGTTAACCCAAAAATTATCGCCGCTTGAACGCGAAATTGGAAGATTTTCCAAAACCGTGTCCTCATCTTCAATTTGAACAATTCTTTGCTTTTTGTTTTCGCTTTTTGCCTTTAAAACTTCTTTGATAAATCCTTCAAATTTATCCATGTTTTTTGTTCCAAAAATAATGTCAACAAAAGGAAAAACTTTTTTAATTCTTTCGCTAACATCTTTTTGTTGTGTCATACACCCGCAAACAGCAATAATTTTGTTTGGATTTTCTCTTTTAAGTCTTTTAAGAGCGCCAACATTTCCAAGCGCGCGAGATTCTGCACCTTCGCGAATTGCGCAAGTGTTAAAAACGATTACGTCTGCATCTTCAAGTTTATTGCATGGCAAATAGCCAAGGTTTTCCAAAACCCCAGCAAGTTTTTCCGATTCGTGGACATTCATTTGACATCCGAAAGTTGTTATATAGTAAAACATAACTTAATTATACATTTTTTGACAAAAAAAATAAAGAGAATTTTTCAATTCTCTTTATTAATTTATTATTTTGCCAAGGCTTATTCGTTTGTTTCAACTGGCATAACATTTCTATATTGTTTAAGACCAGTTCCCGCAGGAATAAGTTTTCCAATGATAACATTTTCTTTAAGGCCTTGCAATGTGTCAACCTTGCTCTTAAGCGCAGCATCTGTTAAAACTCTTGAAGTTTCTTGGAAGGATGCAGCCGAAAGGAAAGATTCTGTTGAAAGAGCGGCTTTTGTTATTCCAAGAAGCATTCTCTTTGCTGTTGCAGGAACTCCACCTTCGCTAAGCGCTTTTAAGTTCTCTTCTTCATAACGAGAAACATCAACAACTTCACCTGGAAGAAGTTCAGTTGTTCCAGCATCTTCAATCTTAACCTTTTTAAGCATTTGACGAATGATAACTTCAATATGTTTATCATTAATCTTAACTTCTTGCGAACGATATACAGAGATAACTTCGGAAAGAAGATAGTCTTGAACGCCTTTAAGTCCTTTTGTTCTAAGAAGGTCGGTTGGGTTGATTGAACCTTCCATAAGAGCGGTTCCGGCTTCAATCTTATCGCCCGATTTAACTTTAAGATATGCAGGTTTCTTAATTTCGTATTCTGCTTCGTTATCTGCTCCACGAACAGTAACAACAAAGCGTTTTGGTTCTTCCTTAACTGTAACAGTTCCGGAAATTTCTGTGATTTGCGCTTCACCTTTTGGTTTTCTTGCTTCAAAGATTTCTTCAACACGTGGAAGACCTTTCGTGATATCGGAAGCAACAACGGCACCAGAGAAGTGCTTGTTGTTCATGGTAAGCTGTGTTCCAGGTTCACCAATTGATTGAGCAGCGATAATACCAACAGCCTCACCAATGTTAACAGTGTCTTTTCCTGCCATGTTACGTCCATAACATTTAGCACAAACACCGTGTTTGCTTTTGCAGGTTAAAAGTGTTCTGATTGTTACTTCTTTAATTCCAGCATCTGCAATTTCTTTTGCTTTTTGTTCTGAAATCATTGTGTTTGCTGGAACAATAACTTCTTTTGTTTGTGGGTTAATAACAGCATCAACTGTGTATCTTCCGGCAATTCTATCTTCAATTGGTTCGATAACAACGCCATCAAGAACAATTGGAGTTACTTTCATTCCTTTAACTTTTTCGCCAAGGTTTTCGAAGCAGTCATCTTCGGTTACAACAACGTTGTGGGAAATATCAACAAGACGTCTTGTTAAGTAACCAGAATCGGCTGTTTTAAGAGCGGTATCTGTTAAACCTTTACGTCCACCACGAGATGAAAGGAAATATTCAATTGGAGTTAATCCATCGCGAAGGTTGGAACGAATTGGAACATCAACTTTTTGACCTGATGCACCAGCCATAATACCACGCATTCCGCAAAGAGAGTTAACTTGAACGTTGGAACCACGGGCTCCGGAAACAACCATCATTTTAAGAGGGTTGAAATCGCTTAAATCGGAAATTAAGGCATCTTGAACTTTCTTTGTTGCGTCTGCCCAAATTGCGATGTTTGCGTTAAGTTTTTCGTCTTCTGTGATAAGACCTCTTGCAAGGAACTTATCGTTTTCCAAAACTTTCTTATCTGCTTCGGCAATGATTTCATCTTTTTGGGAAGGAACAGTCATGTCGTAAACATTGATTGTTAAGCAGCCAAGTGTTGAATATTTAAACCCTGTTGCTTTAATTTTATCAATCATTTTTGAGGTTTCGGTTGTTCCAAGATTGTTAAAAGCCATATTAACGATTTTGCTAAGGTCACCCTTCTTAACAACTTGGTTAATTTCAAGCGCGTTATAGTTTTCGCGTTTTGTTCTGTCGATCCAGCCCAAGTTTTGTGGGATTGCCCAGTTGAAGATGATTCGTCCAACAGATGTTGTGATTCTGTCGGTGTATTTAACGCCTTCAACTTCGGTTGATCTTCTAACTTGAATTTGTGCTTGAATGTCGAGGTTTCCTGTTTGATATGCCATAATTGCTTCATTGCAGGAAGAATAGATGTTATTTTCGCCAAGTGCGCCTGGACGGATCATTGTTAAATAGTAGCAGCCAAGAACGATATCTTGCGCAGGGCTACAAATTGGTTTTCCGTCGGAAAGTTTCAAGATGTTGTTTGATGCAAGCATAAGAGTTCTTGCTTCCGTTCTAGCATCAATTGAAAGTGGAACGTGAACTGGCATTTGGTCACCATCGAAGTCCGCGTTGAATCCAGGACAAACTGATGGATGAAGTTTAATTGCTCTGCCCTCAACCAAAACTGGTTCGAAGGCTTGAATTCCAAGACGGTGAAGTGTTGGAGCACGGTTCAAAAGAACTGGGTGGTCTTTAATAACTTCATCCAAAACATCCCAAACAATTGGTTTTTCGCGTTCGATAAGACGTTTTGCACTCTTAATGTTGTTTGATTGATTAAGTTCAACAAGGCGTTTAATGATGAATGGTTTGAAAAGTTCAAGAGCCATTTCTTTTGGCAAGCCGCATTGATACATTTTAAGTTCTGGTCCAACAACGATAACTGAACGGCCGGAATAGTCAACACGTTTTCCAAGCAAGTTTTGACGGAAACGTCCTTGTTTTCCTGTTAACATTGCTGTTAAAGATTTCAAATCTCTTGCTTTTGCGCCTTGAATTGCTTTTCCGCGTTTTCCGTTTTCAATTAAAGCGTCAACTGCTTCTTGGAGCATACGTTTTTCGTTTCTAACGATAACATCTGGTGCGCCAAGTTCCAAAAGTTTTTTAAGACGGTTATTTCTGTTAATAACTCTTCTATATAAATCGTTAAGGTCGGTTGTTGCAAATCTTCCGCCGTCAAGTTGAACCATTGGTCTAAGTTCTGGAGGAAGAACTGGAATAACGTCCATAACCATCCATTGTGGTTTATTTCCGCTCTTTAAGAACGAATCAACAATTTCAAGTTTTTTAATTGCTTTTAATCTTTTTTGTCCTTTTGCGGTTTGCAAAATTTGTTTAAGTTCTTTGTCTTCCTTTTCAAGATCAACTTCGCTTAAAAGTTTTTTAACTGCTTCCGCACCCATTCCAACTGTGAAACCATCTGCCCCATATGTTTCAAGAGCATCGCGATATTCTTTATCGGAAATAACTTGTTTATAAGTGAAATGAGTTGCTTTAGGATCAAGAACGATGTAGCTAACATAGTAAACAACTTGTTCCAAAAGTTTTGGAGAAATGTCCAAAATTGTTCCAATTCTTGATGGAACAGAACGGAAGAACCAAATGTGGGTAACAGGGGCAGCAAGTTCAATATGCCCCATTCTCTCTCTTCTAACTTTTGAGCTTGTTACTTCAACGCCGCATTTATCGCAAACAACGCCTTTATAGCGAATGCGTTTATATTTTCCGCAGTGGCACTCCCAATCCTTTTTAGGTCCGAAAATTCTTTCGCAGAAAAGACCATCTTTTTCTGGTTTTTGCGTGCGATAGTTAATGGTTTCTGGTTTTGTTACTTCCCCGTGAGACCATTCTCTAATTTTTTCCGGCGATGCGATTCCAATTTTAATGGAATCAAAATTTGATAACTCAAACATAGTTCTTTCTCCTAAACTAAACTGTTTTAATCTATTTTTTTTGTTAAATTCTAGTCGTCCAAATCTTCCAAAAGTCCGCTAGCATCAAATTCGGAAGATGTTGCTGTTGTGTCTTTTTCAATTTCTCCAAGCAAGTCGGATGTTGCGTCATCGGTTGGAGTGTCGAAATCTAAGTTGATTTCTTTAAGTTCGTCTTCAACTTCTCTTGTTAATGGCGAAATGTCGTCTTGTGTCATTTCTCCAATTGAAATTTCTTGATTATTTTCTGTTAAAATTTTAATGTCAAGACCAAGGGCTTGAAGTTCCTTAACAAGAACTTTAAACGATTCTGGAATTCCAGGTTCTGCAATTGGTTGGCCTTTAACAATTGCTTCATAAGTCTTAACTCTTCCAACAACATCGTCGGATTTAACTGTTAAGATTTCTTGAAGAACATTTGACGCGCCATATGCTTCAAGAGCCCAAACTTCCATTTCACCAAATCTTTGTCCGCCAAACATCGCTTTTCCTCCAAGAGGTTGTTGGGTAACAAGGGAATATGGACCAATTGAACGAGCGTGCATCTTGCTGTCGACCATGTGGTCAAGTTTTAACATATATTTATAACCAACAGTTGCAGGAGCAGCAAATGGCTCGCCTGTTCTGCCGTCATAAAGTTGAATTTTCCCGTTTGCAAGGAAATTATTTGCAACCAAAAGTTCTTGAATGTCTTTTGCTGTTGCTCCATCGAAAACTGGGGTTGCAACTTTCCAGCCTAAACTTTGTGCAACAAGTCCAAGGTGAACTTCCAAAAGCTGTCCAACGTTCATACGAGATGGAATTCCAAGAGGGTTAAGAACGATGTCCAAAGGTTGTCCGTTTGCCATATATGGCATATCGCAAACTGGAAGGATTCTTGAAACAACACCTTTGTTTCCGTGACGTCCAGCCATCTTATCGCCAACGGAAAGTTTACGTCTTTGAGCAACATAAACTTTAACCATCATGTTAACGCCTGGCTCAAGTTCGTCTTTGTTCTTTCTTGAGAAGATTTGAACATCAACAACAACGCCGCCGCGTCCGTGTTGAACACGAAGCGATGTGTCGCGAACCTCGCGTGCTTTTTCGCCGAAAATTGCGCGAAGCAATCTTTCTTCTGGTGTTAATTCTGTTTCGCCTTTTGGTGTTACTTTTCCAACAAGAATGTCGCCAGGAACAACCTCTGCCCCAATTCTAACAATTCCGTTTTCGTCGAGGTTTCTAAGCGCTTCTTCGCCAAGGTTTGGAATGTCTCTTGTGATTTCTTCGTCGCCAAGTTTTGTTGTTCTGCACTTAATTTCTTCTGCTTTAAGAGTTATTGAAGTGTAAACATCTTCTTTAACCATTCTTTCACTAACCAAGATAGCATCTTCGTAGTTATATCCTTCCCAGTTCATATAACCGGCAAGAACGTTCTTACCAAGAGCAAGTTCTCCGTTTTGAGTTGAGTAGCCATCTGCCAAAATGTCGCCGGCTTTAACTTTTTCGCCGTGTTTAACAAGTGGTTTTTGGTTAATGCATGTGTCTTGGTTCGTTTTGCTGAATTTAATAAGGTCGTAAACTTCTTCGCCGTCTTTTGTCATAAGTTTAATTTGCGAAGAACTTACATATGTTACAATTCCGTCATTTTTTGCAATTACCATTGCGCCGCAATCGTATGCAATTTTTGCTTCCATTCCAGTTCCAACAATTGGAGATTCTGGACGCAAAACAGGAACAGCTTGACGTTGCATGTTTGCTCCCATAAGAGCACGCATACTATCATCGCTGTTAAGGAAAGGAATCAATGCTGTTGCTGCCGAGATGAATTGTCTTGGCGAAACGTCAACATAGTCAACCATTTTTCTTGGAACTTCAACAATTGTGTTTTTATGGCGACAAACAATTCTGTCTTTCAAGAAACGGCCGTCTTCTGTTAATGGTTCAATTGATTGGGCAATGTATGCCGTGTCTTCAATATCTGCCATTTTATATTCGCTAACTTTTGAAACAATTCCTGTTTCTTTGTCAACTTTTCTATATGGTGTTTCCAAGAACCCATATTCATTAATTTTTGCATATGAAGCAAGAGTGCTGATAAGACCAATGCTTTGACCTTCTGGAGTTTCAATAACGCAGATTCTGCCAAAGTGGGTGTAGTGGATATCACGAACTTCGTCGCTTGCTCTTTCTTTCTTAATTCCGCCAGGGCCAACAGCCGAAATTCTTCTCTTTTGTGTTAAAGAAGAAAGTGGGTTTGCTTGGTCCATAAGTTGCGAAAGTTGAGATGAAGCAATGAAATCTTTAAGAGCCTTGTTGATTGGACGAGGGTTAATGATTTGAGAAGGGGTTACCTCGCTTAAATCTTTTCCTTGAAGGCTTTCTTTCATGCTTACGCAAAGTTTGTTAACGCCCGAACGGAATGCATTTCTAATAAGTTCCCCAACAGATTGAATTCTTCTGTTTGAAAGGTGGTCGATGTTATCAAATTGACCAATCCCTGCCAAGATGTCTAAATAGTAGCTGATGCTTGCAAGAATGTCGTCAATTGTTAATGTTGTTATTATAAGTTGTTTTGCATTTTCTTTAATTGCTTTAAGACGTTTTTCTTTTGTTTTGTTGTCTTTAAGAATTTGCATTAATGTTGGATAGTAAACTTCTTCGTTAATTCCAAGTTCTTCTTCGTTGCATGGGAAAACGCTTGAAAGGCGAACTCTGTTATTTCCGCGAACAAGGTGACGATTTCCGTGAATTAAAAGCCAAACTTCGTTAATTCCGGCGTCTTGAATTCTTCTTGCAACTTCTTCGCCAATTCTCTCGCCTGTTTTAACAACAACTTCGTCGTCAATAACAATGTTGTCGGCTGAATATTGGTTTGTTATTCTTGTTGCAATTGAAAGTTTTTTATTGAATTTATATCTTCCAACTCTGCTTAAATTATAGTATTGGTCAGAGAAGAAGAACAAATTAAGATAACTTCTTGTTGATTCGGCAGATGGAACTTCTGTTGGTCTTGTTTTTCTGCTGAATTCAATTAATGCCTCTTCTTGAGTTGTTTGAGGTTCTTTTTCCAAAACATTTTTAACATATTTATTGTTGCCAAAAAGGTTTAAGATTTCGTCGTTAGTGTAGCCAAAGCATTTAAGGAAAACGCCAAGGGTAACTTTGCTTCCCCTGTCGATGATAACTTTAATAATGTCGTTTGCACCTTGTTCAAATTCAAGCCACATTCCACGAGTTGGAATCATTTGACCTTTAACTGTTTGAAGGTTATCTGGCTCGTCTTGAGTGAAATATACGCTTGGAGAACGAACGATTTGAGAAACAACAACTCTTTCAATTCCGTTAAAAATGAAAGACGCTTCGTCCGTCATAAGAGGAATATCCCCCATGAAAACTTCTTGCTCAACGCCTGCTTCGTTTTCATCGGTTACGAATCTTGCCTTAACTTTTAAAGGAGTTGTGTAAGAAATCCCGCGACGTTTGCATTCTGCGCGAGAAACTTTTGGAGTTTTTTCAACAGAAGACGAAAGGAAGTATAATTTTCCTTTTCCGCTGTAGTCAACAACAGGCGAAAATTCTTGAAGAACTTCGTCAATTCCGGTTTCAAGGAATTTCTTATATGCATCCCTTTGAATTTCAAGAAGATTTGGGGTTGGACAATATTCTTCAACTTTACCAAAAGAATATCTTTCTCCTCTTCCGCTTTTAATTTTTTTAACCATTGTTTCTATCATATGTTCTCCTTATAGCAAAAAAAAGAGTGGCAAAAAAAGCACATTTTTGCCTTAAAAAAATATAAATCAACTAAAAAATGCCCAATATTTGTCCACTTTAGCCTATACAAAAACGAATTTTAGCACCAAAATTGAAATATGTCAACTACTTTTTAACAAATTAGTTACATTATTGACTTTTATTGTCGTTTCAAAACTTTTTCGTTTTTCTATTTAAAATTAAAACTTTCTTATTTCTTTAATATCAACATAATAAAAAAATCAAGCACATTTCTGTGCTTGAAATTTTATTTTTTTGCTTTGGTTGGATCTTTTCCGTTTTCTTGATAACTTTTAATTAATGGAACATAACAAGTTAAATCGCCATTCGCAATTTCATATTCGCTAAGTTTTTCGCTAGGTGCTTCGCTAGGTGTTTCGCTAGGTGCTGCTGGGAATAACCCTCTCTTATAGGATGAGTTTTCCGTTACAATAACGCCATACCAAACTTCTGCAAAAGATGTTGCATAGCAGGTTATGTTAACCTTTCTTGTGTATTCCCCGCTTTCAAGTTTTGCTTTAACTTCACTAACAAATTCTGCCGTGTTGGCAATTCGAATTTTTCCGGCTGTTGGATATTCTACTATGTCTTGTTCGCCTTGATTATATTTTTTATATTGTATATCATCTTTAGTATCATCTTTATCATCTTTATCATCTTTAGTGTAGTTATTAACAAATCCAATTAAAGTTCCAATTGTAACAACTTCGGAAGATGAATTTGAGGTTATTGTTCCGCTGTGGATGCAGTTTTGAATTTTAACAATTTTTGCATCGCGAACTTGCCCAATAACACCGCCAATTCGGTTTCCGCCTGTTATGTCGCCAAGAACTTTAATGTTTTTAAGTTCGCCCGCGGAAAGCGAACCAACCGCGCCTCCAAGCGATTCAACGCCCGCTTGCGCTTTAATTTTTGTTGTTACAACTGCGTCTTCAATTAAACCATTCGACATGATTCCAACAATGTTTCCAAGAGATGTTGGAACATAGTTGCTTGAATCGAAGAAACC